>ERZ780144.538-NODE-538-length-52403-cov-6.670379_pt1 | contig 52403 bp, 68 predicted proteins | sample MGYA00511380_ERZ780144 | MGnify/ENA primary metagenome ERZ780144 (study PRJEB29588, sample SAMEA1965858) | human gut metagenome | biome: human gut; feature: human-associated habitat; material: faeces | place: Denmark | collected 2008/2010 ... | reverse complement strand
CTGGCGGTCTATCTATTGTTTTCGGTTGCTTGCTTCTTTACCGTACATGAGCATTGGAAGCAGGGTTGTCCTGGCCGTAACCTTCCAGAAGGTTGATAACGCCCCAGATACCAAGACCTGCGCCCAGGGCCACTACGAGAGTCTGCAAAACACCAACTGCGCTGTTGAAAAATTCCATAAAATAATCCTCCTAAAAAATGTTTTTGATTTTGGGTTAAGTTGTTGCGTCAATCTCGTACACATCGAAGGTGTCCGTGGGTTTTACCACGGCACGCTGCTTCTTCATGTACCGTTCCATGTCAAAGACATTTTTAGGGTCGGCGTCGGCCGTGTATCTGTAATTCGGGTGCCGGGTGAGGTCGTACTTGTCCGAAAGGAACGGGCGCACGCCCCGCAGCATGAAGATACACTTGCCGCCGTCCATCACTGCCAATTCGTCCTGGGTCATCAACTCCTTTCCTAATTTCTGATAACTGAGGCCGTGGGAAACCTGGCTGCCCCGGTTTTCAGACTGGTTATAGTGGAGTAGGGAGGCACCGCCTTGCCATATTACTATGGTAGGTTTGCACCACCCTCTCCGGGAACCGGACTTACATCTCTCAATGTATCCGGCTCTGTTATCGTTCGGTCAGTAGTTACTCACTGGTTGTGGATTGCAACATGGCATTTTTTGCACACAACCAGCGTTTTACGCCGTTTTGCAATCATTGCAACCTCCCATGCCTGCTTGCCCTTAAGGTTTTTGAGCTTGTTGACATGGTGAACTTCGTAACAATCGCTCTCGGTCGTACCGCATAGCTCACAGACCTTTGCTTTCAATCTCTGCTCCAAGGCTGTTCGGGAATATCCGTACTCCACCGCAGCATTGCATACGATGTCCGTCGGATTGGCCTTATCCTTGCAATCGGAGTATTTTGCAAAATAGCATCGTTTTTGCCCCGTTGTGGTTTCATAGGGGATTCCCCATTCTCCGTTGCGGTCTTTGAACTTCTCAACCACCTTGGATATGGTGCATTTATGCTTACTTGCGAGGGTTTTGAGGCAACTGTATTCCATGAGATAGGAAAAGTAGCACAGTTTATAAAAATTGCTGGCAATTCCATAGTAGTTGCAGATTCCCCGTAATTCCGCATTGTAGGCAGAAACGATTTCCAAATCTGTGAGTCGCAAAAGAGATTTACGGCGGACAGGCATGAGTTTCCCGTCCGGTTTCTGTATCGCAATTTCCTTGGCGAAAATGAAGCTGTGAATCTTATCATCGAATGGGATAGACAGTTCACAGGAATTGTTGAGGGTGCGTTTTGTCTTTTTGCCCGGCCCACCATGCTTGATAATGCTGCTTCTGCGAACACGAACATCGTACCCCAAAAATCTTGCCCTTTCGCTGCTGTGAGTTATGAGTGTTTTTTCTTCGCTGAGTTCCATCTTTAAGGTTTCACGGATAAACTCAGAAAGTTTACTCTTTATCCACTGGCAGTCCTCTTGACTTCCTTTCACACCGAGAATAAAGTCATCCGCATAGCGGATATACTTGATGCACTTTTTTGTCTGAGCTGTACAGGGCATTTTCAGCATGAGCTTCCGCTTTTCGTTGTATTCGGAAAGCAATTGTTCTCTTTCTGCCCCGGTGCGTCTGCCGATGTGATAGGAAAGTTTCTGGAGGTCATTGCTTAGGAGGCGATATTCTGTCCTGACAGGTTCTTGCCCATGGGTATCAAATTCGCTTTTCAGCTTCATTACAAATTTGTCCAACTCATGCAGATAGATGTTGGCAAGGAGCGGAGAAATGATACCGCCCTGTGGAGTACCACTGTAGGTTTTGTGATATTTCCAATCCTCCAAATATCCAGCCTTTAGAAATTTGTAGATCAGCTTTATCAACCGGGCATCCTTGATTTTGCTATGAATCAAGCCTACAAGAACGCTGTGGTCGATATTGTCAAAGCACCCTTTGATGTCACCCTCCACGAACCAACGCATACCATTGAACTCCATTTTTAAGGATTTCAGTGCAGTATGGCAGCTCCTTTGGGGTCTGAATCCATGGGAAACTGGCAAGAAAACAGGCTCATACACCGCTTCGAGAACCATCCGCAGAACTTCCTGTACCAGCTTATCTGTGAATGTCGGGATTCCCAGAGGCCGCTTTTTCTTGGGATTGTTCTTCTTCTTGATATAGGTTCTTCTGACGGGTGTGGGCTGATAGGTTTCATCAGCGAGCCTTTGGATGATATTTGCGATTTTGGTTTCGCTGAATCCATCTGCCGTGTCATCGTTTGCACCCTTAGTTGCGGCACCGCTGTTGGCATACAGATTTTTATATGCCAGAAAATACAGGTCTGACCTCAGCATATAGCGGTACAGTCTGGTGAAAATTTCATCTTTATTTGCGAGTGAGTTTCTACTGATTCTTGCTAAAATTTCGGTTGTTGGTTGCATTTTGAGGTTTTCCTCCCTAATCAACTTTTCTTTTAGTACACAATAACTACGCCCCTTCGCCATGTGAGGGTCATTCCCCTCTCGGACTACTACGGGCGTTCCGTGCCCATGCAGGATTTTCAGGCTCTACAGCCATAGCCGAATTTTCACCTCCTTCGGTTGGCGTTCCTGTTTAGGGCATCCCCAGTTAGCGTTGAGCATAGGCAAATGTGGATTGTCGGTCTCCGCTTTCGTTTCCTTGCCATAGGTTCTCCTACAGATTGCACACCGTTTTTGATAACCGATTGATTGACACCTATAGCCAATCGCCAGTGTGCCAGAGGTTACAGATACTTTCCTCCGTCTGACCGATAACAGAAATTAGAAACTTGCGTTCAGTAAACCCAACTTAAGCCTCATATCCACTTAACATTGCAGCTCAGTCGCACCAAGTTATCTTTAGGTGACTTACTGCTTTCCTGCCGTGCTGTGTTCTCGTTTCAGCTTTCGCCTTTCGGTCAGGCAGGTTGTTTCCCGTGTTATCTTACGGGGTAGTGCCTTACACTACTTTGCTCAACGCCCTATCTGGGCGCACGAGATCAATGGTCTCTTTCCTCAGCAGCTCCGAAATTTCCTTGAGCGTGGATTTCTCTTTGCCTCCCAAAAACAAGGTGCTGTCACAGTTACCGACGATGGTATCCGCCGCGTCCTTGTAGATGGTCTTTAGCTGACTCTGCGACTGCAAAATAATAGAAGCCGATATTTCACGGCTTCGGATGGTGGCAATCAGCTTATCGAAGTTCGGTATCTGGCCGATGTTGGCAAACTCGTCCAGGATCAGACGGACATGGACGGGCAGTCGCCCACCGTAGAAGTCATCCGCCTTGTCGCAGAGCAGATTGAAAAGCTGACTATACATGAGGGCGGCCACGAAATTGAAAGTGCTGTCCGTATCTGACAGGATCACAAACAGCGCCGTCTTTTGGTCGCCCAGGGTATCCAGTTCCAGTTCGTCATATTCCATCAGGTCCCGCAGCTCCTTGATATCGAAGGGTGCAAGCCGGGCACCGCAGGAAATGAGGATGGATTTTAAGGTCTTGCCCGCCGCCATCTTGAATTTGCGGTACTGCTTGACGGCGAAGTGGTCCGGCTCCCGTTCCTCCAACTGAGAAAAAAGCAGGTCCACCGGGCTTTGATAGGTTTCGTCGTCCTCTCTGGCTTCACTGGCATTGATAAGGTCCAGAAGTGTGATGAAGTTCTTTTCTTCCTCCGTGGCCTCGTACCAGATGTAGCCGATCAGTGCGGAATAATAGAGGCGTTCCGCTTTGACCCAGAAATCTTCCGAAGATTTTTCGCCTTCGCCCTTCGTGTTCATAATCAGGGCGTTCACCAGCTTTAAGATATCCTTCTCTGATCGAATGTAGGCCAGCGGGTTGTATTTCATGGATTTTCGGAAGTTTATCAGGTTGAGGCACTTGATACGGTATTTCTTCCGTTCCAGGAAAGCGCCGATCTCCGGCAGCAAGGTTCCTTTCGGATCAGTGCAGACATAGGACGAATGAGCTTGCAGCAGCGACGGCTTACAGAAGAACCGCGTCTTGCCGCTGCCGGAACCGCCGATCACCAGAATGTTTTTATTTCTGGCATACTTCGGCTGCTTTGGACGGCTCGCCATCGTGATCCGTTCCGTCTGCGTCATGGGGATGTTCTGGAAAAAGTCCTTGTCCATGTAGGGAGCGATATCTACCGCCGTACCCCAGCGGGCAGAACCATACTCGATCCCGTGGCGATACTTCTTAGCGTTCTTGCCTTTCAGGTAGACCGCCATGCGAAGGATCACCGCACCGGCTATGCCGATCAGCAGGTCCGTGGGATGGAAACTGAGCCACGGGGAGGAAAGGGCTGCCGTGAAGCCGTCCCCAATGGAGAGCAGCTTGCCGGAAAGGTCAGCACCGGGCGCAAGCCGGAAAGCCTGTGCCAGCTTATCGAAGGGATACACGAACAGAAGATACGGAAGGTTCAGCAAAAACAGTTTTTTCATGTTCATCTCTGCACGCTCCGATCTTTGACCTTTACTTTCTCCCGGTCAATGGTGCGGTGTTCCGTTTTCTCCGCCGCCTGTTCCTTCGCCTGGGTCAGCCGCTCCCGGATGGAGGGCTTTTCCTCACGGCTCATTTTCCGGCTGGCAAACTCCTGAAATGCCGCTGTGATGGCATCCGCGTCCCGGCTTTTGAAAAAGACCAGGTAACGGGGCTGCTCTGCGGCGGTGTCTTTCTTCAAGGCAAAATCCACATGGTATTTCTTCGCCACACGGGAGAAAGCCTTGATATTCTTGTCACTGATCTCGATATTGGCAAGACCGGCGTTCTGGCTGGCAAGCTGTTTAAGACTCTGCCTGCCGCGGTAGATTTTGGGTTTCTGGCTTTTCTGGATTTCCTCCAGGAACTTTTTGACGGCCTTTTCAAAGACTTGCTCGCTTAGCTTGGCTCCGTCAACAATGAGTGTTACGGCGCCCCGCGTTACTTCCTCTTGCATTTAGCCTCGCCCCCTTTGCCCGTCCCCGTACATATCGTGCTGCACCAAGGAAGAATAGTAGCTGTTGATGGTGACTGGGGCATTATACAGCGCCGCCAGCAGATATTTCTTGATGTTGCGGACATAGGTGGTGTTGTCCTTCATGCAGTCCATGACATACTGAACATGAGAACTGTCCAGCTTCAGGAACCGGGATTTGACCACTTCTGCCGGATAATCGTCCCCGGCAATACGGATCGTCTTGCGGGCAGAACATACGGTATCCACGATCAGCTCCGTGATCTCGTCCAGCATCTCATGGTCAACACGGTCACTGTTTTTCCAGAAGTCATATTCGATATTCTCTAAAATCAATTCTCGATAGCTTTCTCTGGCTCCCATCCCATCCGTTCCCATCCTCGCCCCTGCGGGGGTAGGGGGATTTGATTGGATAGGATTTGATACTTCCGTACTTGATAAATCAGTTCTTGATGGATCGTTACTTGATTTATCTTTATTTAATTGGGCGGGTTCTTCCTGAACAGGCGTGACCAATGTTGGGTTTGCCTGTACGGGATTTTCCCGTATAGGTTTTTCCTGTGCAGGTGTTGGCTCTTTAGGCTGCTCCAGAATGGTGTACTCGATCGAACCAAGCTGACCGTTTGCGCCTCTCACGCGCTCACGGATCAGATAGCCGTGTTCCTCCAGCTCCCGGATGCCGCCACTGATACTGTCGATACCGTCCTTGCAGATACGGGAAAGCCCCTTCATGGTGTAGTCCCAGTTCTCCGGCAGGGACAACATGAGGGAAAGAAGCCCCTTTGCTTTCAGCGACAGGGACATATCCCGCAGATGGTGGTTTGACATGACCGTGTAATCACGGGTCTTTTCGATACGGAAAACTGCCATGCCTGATACCTCCTTCCTCATGGTTTGAAAAGTGTTGATTTTCGGTGTTTCCTCCGTCTGTATCTCTCCCATACCCTTCACATGGGAAAACATCCATGCCCCTTTCGGTTCGTGGCACAGAGGGGAAGGAACAGCGGATTTTCCACCTTTTTTGATACAGTTTTCAGTTCCCTACAATTCACGGTCTTTGTGGTCATAGCGGAGGTTGCCAGCTATGACCTTCGCATGGTTCTTTATTTTGATAAATCCCTTGTCCTGGTTCTCCAGGGCCTTTCCGTATCCGGCTTCGGTCAGGAACAGGCGCATTTTATCACCCTTGTATCCCATGGGGGACTCATGGGAGAGGACGTCAAAGACGATCATGTGGCGGGTATCGGGATCGAACCGCTCCAGGGCCATGATATCGTGACCGGTCATCTTCTGGGCACCGGATTGCTGCCTGGCCTCCGCCAACATTTCCCCGATAGTCCTTGCCTTGCCGGGCAGACGGTAATTCTTCTGAACATCCCGGATCACATCCATGCACTCCTTATCGGAGAGAGGACGGAGCTTTTTCAAAAGGCCTTCCGCCGTGTCCTTCATGGCCTTGTCAGGTGCATAGCGCCAGGTCATGTAAATTTCATTCAGAGCGGCCCCCTGGCTGGTGCCCTCGACCTGATAGATCATCCTTTTTTCAGCTTCACTTAAATTCATTTATCCGGCTCCTTCCTAAAATGGGCAACAAAAAAGCCACAGGTTTTTTATGCCTGCGGCTTGTGCCATGCTTCGCTTATGTGGGAGCGGAAGACAACAGAAAAGGGATACCATTCGTGAAAATAGTATCCCTGCTCTGTAAACTTATTCAATTTTTGATGGTTGCATTGTCTGTCACTGTCCACAAAGCCTTTATTTTACTTGTTTTTCTCAACCATCCTTATCAAAGCCTTGCATTTTCAAGGGTTTTCGGCTTTTTTATTGAGCAGTAAAAGAAAAAATAATCAAGCTTCGCTTGGAGAGGTTTTTCTCTTTTATTGCTGCAAGGTGTTCTTCTCGTACAGGGCGATAGCAAACTCAAGCATCCATTTTCCGGCTGAATCAGAAGCCACTTCCTCAAAGCGTTCTGAAAACAGCGGAAAAAATTCTGATTTTTCTCAAGAAAACGGCCCCCTCCCCTGCCACAATTCAGAATTTTGCGGGAAGATGAGGCAATAAAAAGGATCCGCAACCTAAGTTGCGGATCCTTTTGTCTGAGTGTGATAAAAAAGATACCCTTATTCCTTATCTTTTTCAGCTGTCTCTGCACTGATTTCAATAAGTTCCGTAACCGCCTCATTCAACTGAGACGCACTTTGGGAAGTAATGACTGATGTTCCCGTTTCCGATTCCAGTGCTTGCCGGGCAACCTTCGCAACTTTGCCGCCTCGTTTTGCAACTTTGACATTTTCAGAAAATCCAGCGGGCTTTTCAGCCGCTGAAATATCCTTGGTTGAAGTCTCCGCCAGCATAGTCAAGATGATTTCTGTTGTACTCATATTGTCTCGGAGATTTTCTTTTTTCAAGCCCTTTAAATTTTTATACTGCCGTGTCGTCATCCCAGACCATGCTTTTGTAATTTCATCCGTCAAAATCGCATACTCGCGCCCCTGCTCCACACCTCGTGCCTGCCACTCGGCAGTTAGTTCATTGCGAACACGTATGGAAAGCAGCCGCTGATGAATCCAGTCTGTGCTGTACCCCTTCTTCTGATAAGTTTCCAACGCACGGTCAATCGTCAATTCCGGGTCAATAGTTTCTTCGACTCGTTCGCGCCCCACCTGCGCCAGCCAAATTTTGAAAGGCTCCGCTTTCGGAGATGGAACGGATTGAATCAGACGGAAAAGTTGCTCTGTTGTAGCTACATCAGTTAAATAGCGTTTGCCATCCGCAGAACGCAGTTTCAGTTGACTACAAAGTGTAGGCAACTCACTGCCTTCTTTCTTTAGACGGTTTTTCAGTACGCTCCAATATTTGGCCGCGTGACGTGTATCGGGTTGCTCAGTCAGAACCGCAATAACATCCACAATAGAAAAGTACCATTCTTCCTGCTCGGCATCCCACGCAGTACGGATTTTCTGATCTTCAAAAAGTTGAATCTCGTTTGTTTCCATTGCAAGTTCCTTTCTGAAACACTATCTTTATTATGATGATAAAACTATTCTATATATGTTCTCATAATATTGATAAATTCGCTTATATCTCCAAAATAATTCGGATATGCAGATTTAAGTGTTGAGAATGATTCCGCACGAACCAGTACAGCATCAACCACAGGATTCTTTAAACTTTCAATAGTAGTATAATCTTTATTGGCATCATCCACTTCGCTTGGCTTATAACTATTTATCTTCAACTCATTCGTTTCATAGTTCAATTGCAGCACATCTCCTTTCAAATTACCCAACTGTAGTTGATTTTTCCTATTGCATCTAACATAACTTTATGAACAATATACTTGCAAACTCCAATTTTTATATGTAAAACATAATTACTTGTTTCCTATTCTGTAATTATATACTCTATTACAGTATACCTATAATATATCACTTTGTCGAGACTTTTTCGAAAGATTATCTTCATTTAGGCATATCTCATGGATATTGTTATTTACTGGCATGTTCTATTTTTTCTCCTCTGCACCTCTTCAAAAATCTCTTTTGACACAATCGCCTCGTGCGCGTTTTCTACCAGAAACATGCTCTGTTCCCCGCAATTTTTCTTTTGCTTTCCTGTCAGGAAATCTGGCGTGTAGATCTTTTGGAGCAAGAGATTTCCCATATACTTTTCATTACTCAAGATGCGGTCTATTGTTGAGGTACTCCACTTCGTCTTGCCCGTAACTGTCTTTATTCCATTTTCTTCAAGATATCGCTTGATTTTGCGTACCCTATTGCCATCCAGATACAAAGAGAATATTTTACGAACAATTTCTGCTTCTTTGGGAACAACTACCAATTTCCCCGTTTCATCTTTTGTGTATCCTAAAAAACGCGTATGATTCAGCACAGCTTTTCCGCTGCGCATGCGCTGGTGGATACCAAACTTGATATTTTCACTTTTCGATGCGCTTTCCTCCTGTGCCGCAGCAAGCAGGATGGATAGCACCGTGTCGTTTACTTCCAACGTGTTTATTTGTTCCACTTCTGACAGCAATGCAACATTCATTTTCTTTAAACTCTTTATAGTTGATAATGCCTCTAGGGTGTCTCTCCCAAATCTACTCAGTGACTTAACCAAGATTATATCAAAACGGTGCTTCTTCGCATCGTGCATCATTTCAATATAGCCGTTTCTTCCATTTTTCCGTGTTCCTGATCCAATGTCTTTATAAATTTTGTAAAGCATCCAATCCGATTTTCCTCTACAATCCTTTCAAAATAGCTTTCTTGTATTTCAAGGCTATGGATTTGCTCCGCTGTATTTTTACTGACACGGCAATAAACTGCCACTCGCTGCTTTTTTACTTTTGCCTGATCAACCTTTATAACTTGCGGCTGAATTACATACATTTTTGTTTGCATAGAAAAATCCCCCATGCCAATTATAGCATGAGGGATTTAGTACGCATATAAAGAGTAAAAGCCACATTCAAATTCTCATTGAATGTAGCTTTAAACTTGGTGGGACTTTGCGCACAGCATCCGAACACTTCACCACTTGCAGCATCGTTGATTTCTTGCATCCGCACGGCTACCTTACCATTGTCGGTATAATTAAATGCAATGTCAAAGTGATCGTCGTACAAATAGATAGCGTTGACAAATGTCTTAATCAGCCGCTTTTGGCTGTCACGGTCTGCCATATCCAGCGCGGCCATCTCTTGCAGGAAGAATAGAATCATATCCCGTGTGAGCTTAAAGCCCCCAGTCAGCCCCGCCTCAGCACGGGACTGGCTGAGGGCTTGTTTTTGGTTTGTCAGTTCATCCATGCGGGTTTTTGTCATCTCATTGATGATGCCCATTTCGATGGCTTTCATCACATTGGAGAGCGCCCTATCCACATCGGCTATCTGCTTATCCAGTGCCTTGATGGTATCACCGGATGTATCGCTACGCTCATAGGCGGCCCATACCTGATCGGCGATATTTTCCAGTGTAGCCGGATTTTCTAGCAACTTACCGATAGCCCTGAGCACCAGTGGCTCAATCACATCTTGTCGCACTGGCTTTTTATCGCACGACTTTTTCTTTTTGCGATTCAAACAGGTATAGTAGCTGTGCTTGGTGCCGTTGCGTCCATGGCCGCTCTCCCCTACCATTATCGCGCCGCAATGGCCGCAGAACAGCTTATCGGTCAACAAATACTCGGTCTTAGACCATACCCGCACCGGGGCGCGGCGATTGACCTTGAGCATTTCCTGCACCTTGTCGAATGTGGCCCGGTCTGTCAGCGCGGGCATACCGCCCTCATTGCGGATGTCGTGAAAGATGTACACACCGGTGTACTTCTCATTTTTCAGCAGGCGGTGCAGGCTGTTGACGGTGAATTCGCTACCGCGAGTTGTCCTGATTCCTTGTGCGTTAAGCCACGCAACGATTTCCGAGATGGTCTCGCCGTTGGCGTATCGCTTAAAAATTTCTGTTACATACGATGCAGTTTTGGGGTCACTTTCGTAACGCTTAGTTTCTGGATTAACTACATATCCCAGCATTTTGTTTCCGCCAATAGACATTGACTTCTTGGCGCTCTCACGCTGACCCCGGCGCACATTCTGCGCCAGTTGGAGCGAGTAGTATTCTGCCATGCCCTCAAGCACAGAGTCCAAAATAACGCCCTCTGGGCCGTCTGGCACATCCTCTGCAACGCGCTCCACCCTAACCCCATTCTTTTTACAGCGGTAACGGTTAAAGGCGATCTCTTCGCGGTTACGCCCGAATCTGTCAATTTTCCATAGCAGGATGACCCCGAATTGATGCATGGCAGTATCGGACAGCATCTTTTGAAATTGCTCTCGATCATCATTGCGCCCGGTCATCGCCCGATCAGCATAGATATGAATGATTGTGTAGCCATGTTGCTCCGCATATTTTTGTGCAGCGGCGATCTGTCCCTCGATAGATTGCTCGGTCTGGCCGTGAGACGAATAACGCGCGTAAATAACGGCGATTTTATCAACCGAACTCAAAGTATCACCTCTTATCTAACGAAAATGAGCCTAAATTTGTAATTAAGGCTCCAATTTTATGCTTAAAAGGCTAAATTAGATACAAAAACTCTCAAAATTGCGTTTAATGGCTGAAAAACGGTTACTATTTTAGAAAACCTAAAACCGCAATGAATAAGACGCCGAATATAATTGTCGCTACTACAGAACCAATCTCCCCGTTATTGAGCTTTTTATACTCGTTGTCGAGGTCTTTTTGCGTGGTGAAATCAAAAGTGAATCCGCAATCCTCGCAGTATGCCATATTTTTACGCTGAATTTTCTTTTCTCCCGATGCGAATCCAACATTAGCAACTCTTGTAGCACTTCCCGTAGCCGTTGCTCCGCTGCTCATGTACTTAAACTTTATGCGCGGACTACCGCACATCGGGCATACCCGTTCTGATGGTTTGGATTTCGCAATCTTACGTTTTGCAAGGGCGCATCCTATGGCAAGGAAGAGAGAAAGCATAAACGCTATTGCTATCACTGCGATGCCGAGCATCATATATAGCGCTACGACAATAATTATCGATATGAGTGTAACCATGACTTATACCTCCAATTCGTTGTTAATTTTCTGTGGTATATTCTGGCAGGCCACGGCAGATGCCAACAGCTACGCCTTCGATGTGCAGTTCATTGATTTCCTCTTTGGTGTAGGTCATTGGCGTAAACCGAGGATTTTCTGGCTGTAAAATCACAGTGTCATCGTGCCGATAAAAGTGTTTGAGTGTTGCTTCATCGTCAATCAGTACTGCCGCTATCTGCCCGTTTTCGACATTGGGCTGAGAGCGGATGCAGACCAAATCGCCGTCCTGAATTGTCGGGGACATCGAATCACCCTTGCATACTAAAGCAAAGTCGGCTTTCCACAAAGACGATACGCCTATATACCGTTCTATGTTTTCCTGCGCCAGAATCGGAGTGCCGCAGGCAATATTACCAATCACAGGGATAGCTTTTGTGTCTGGCAACGGAATAAAGCCCTTTGGAATGGTTGGCTTTGGCTGCGGATTCGGTTGAGTGTTATTTCTTTGAGCTGATGGGTCATCCGTCCATCCCATTAAATACGCGGGTGATGTTTGCAATGCCTTGGCAATCTCCACCACCTTGCTACGCGGCGGGCTGATTTTGCCGCTTTCTATTTTTGTGATAGTTGTTTTATTTTTGTACCCTACCTGCTCGGCGAGTTCTGCCTGCGATATGTTTAACGCAGTTCTCCTCTTTCTGATTCTCTCGCCCGTAACATCCATCGAAAAACCTCCTTATACCGAGATGTATATAAATTTCTTTATATACATAATACACCATGGGTGATTAAAAATCAAGAATTTTTTATTTTTCGCAAAAAAAGTGTTGACTTTCAATCATCAAGGGTGTATTATGCGTGTAGTGATTATAAATCACCCACAAACCAGAGAGGAGGGGTTCTGATGATTGATACCATTAAGCTGGAAATGTCGATTACTAAGGCGCGTATCACCAAACGTGAACTCGCAAAGCAGCTCGGCATCTCCGAAATGTCGCTGTACAATAAGATACATAACATTTCGGAGTTTAAGGCAAGTGAAATTCGCCAGCTGTCCGAAATTTTGGAATTGAGCGATGGCGATAGGCAAGCAATTTTTTTTGCCTAATGGATGATTATAAATCATCTCATGAAATGAGGAGTACAACATGGAAAGCATCACAATCGACTTTGATAGAATCCCGGAAAAAGAAAAGCGAGTTCTGGGCGACACGCTCTTTACGGCCTGCAAGGCGTTCTACGAGAATCCTGACAACCTCGCCCGGTACAACGCATGGAAAGCAAAGAGGGAGGCCGCTCATGTATAAGATCGTGAACCTCGCGGGCCGCATATCGCTTTTCTTCGTAATTCAGGTCGCTATGTACTACGCCATGTTTGACCCGCTTCTCCGCATCTTTTTTGATCTCCCCATCGCCCCATTGATGTTCATCGCATCGTGGGTGCTCCTGATCGTCGTCGCCATCATCGATGCTACGATTCTCCCCGTTTTCAATTACGACAAGGGCACCGATGCCCATGTCAAATAAATTTTGGAGGTAACACACCATGATTGAACTGAAAGTAACCGTTGACGCTCCTGAACTGAGCGCCGCCATCAACCATCTGGCCGAGGCCATCGAAAGCAAGAGCACTGATGCCCCCGCCGCTCCGGCAAAAAACTCCCGCGGCAAGAAAGCTGCTGCCAAAACTGCCCCGGACGCACCTGCGGTTTCTGCTCCTGCCCCGTCTGAGCCTGTCACTCCCCCGGCCACTGTTGAACAGCCGCCTGTGGCCGCGCCTCAGCCCGCACCCGTGCAGACCCCCGTCGCTGCCCCGGCACAGCGGCCTGCTCCTGCCGCCCCCGTGGCCACGCCTATGATGCCTCAGCCTGTTGCAACGGCTACTCCCGTGATGACCCCGCCTGCTGCTCCTGTGACCCAGCAGTTCATCCCTCAGCCTGCCGCTGCACCTGCTCCCGCTCCTGTCGCTCCGGCACAGCCTCAGCAGAGCGGTGTCACCCTTGAGCAGATCATCAACGCCGCCATGCCGCTGATGAACAGCAACCCCGCATTTGCTATGCAGTTGCAGGGCATCCTCGCAAAATACGGCGTTCAGGCCGTCACGCAGATTCCTAAAGAGTATCTGCCCAATGTGGCCGCTGACCTCGCCGCCCTCGGCGCAAAGTTTTAAGGGTGCTGAGATGACGGCGTGGGAATATGATGCCCTGCAAGCGCTGCTAACTCGCAAGACCCAGAACAACCCACACAGCGGAAAACGCGCCGAGGGGTATATGGACGGGATTCTCGCGGCGAAAAGTATTCTTCACGCCTTTTATCAACAGCAAGAAAAGGAGAAAGCAAATGGCAAGCCCTGAAATTCATGCCAAGTGCGGCGCATCCAATGCGCATCGCTATCTGGTCTGTACCGCGTCGCCCACGTTTGAGGCGCAATTTCCGGCCAGTACGAGCGTCTATGCCGAGGAGGGTACACTGGCGCATAGCATCTGCGAGTTGTTCGTCAAGACCCGTGGCGACGTGGACGCGATGGCTGAGGAGCTGCGCCCCCTACAGCGGAACAAGCTCTACCAGCCCGAAATGCTGACCTGCGCTAAGGTTTACTGCGATTGGATTATGGAAAAGGCGCTGGGCTACACCAATCCACCGGCGATTATGACGGAGCAGCAGGTGGACTTTTCCGAGGTCGTGCCGGAGGGATTCGGTACTTGTGATTGCGTGATGATCGGCGATGACACGCTGAACATTTTTGACTACAAACACGGCAAGGGTGTCCGTGTGGATGCCGTGGGCAATCCGCAGATGCGGCTTTACGCCCTCGGTGCCCTTGCAAAGTACCGGCCCTTGTACGGTGACACTATCAAAAAGGTGCGCATGACCATCATCCAGCCCCGAATCAGCGCCGACCCGTCCGAGGATGAGATGACCGTGGATGACCTGCTGGCGTGGGGCACTGAAATCCATCCTCTCGCCGTGGAGGCGTTCAACGGTCCCGGCGTATTTGTTCCCGGCGAGCACTGCAAGTTCTGCCGGGGCAAGGCAAAATGCCGCGCCCGTGCCAATATCAACACGGCTCTGGAAGATTTCGCCGCCTGCGTACCTATGGGCCGGATTCCCGCCGATGAACCGAAAGATAACATCACGCGCCGCGCGATGGGTCTGCAAAAAGCGCTGACCGATGATGAAATCGGTCAACTGCTGACACGCGGTCAGTTTTTGGTGAGCTGGTATGACGATCTCAAAGCCTATGCCCAGCAGACCATCCTCGACGGCGGCGAAATCCCCGGCTGGAAAGTCGTTGCAGGCCGCAGCGTCCGCGCGTTCCACGATACCGATGCCGCGTTCCAGACGCTCATTAAGGCAGGGTATGACGAGGCTATGCTTTACGACCGCAAGCCTGTTTCCCTGTCCGAACTGGAAAAGCGGCTCGGCAAGAAAAAGTTTGCCGATCTGCTGGCTGACCAGATTGACCGCCCGATGGGCAAGCCGACACTGGTTGACGAATCCGATAAACGCGAACCGTATAACAGCGCCGCCGCTGATTTTGGAGGAGTGAACGCCAATGTATGACGATGACGACCATATCACTATCGGCTACTACCACTTTCGGGGGTGCGGCTGGTTTGAAATGGAACTTTACCTGCCTACGTTAGTTACCTGTCCCAAAAACAAGATGCCTAAAATTCTCGATCAGTTCGTTAAGGACGAAAAATGCGAGGAAAAGGCTGGCAAACTGCTGGGTTTTTGGGAGCGGCAACGCGATAAATACGAGTTTGACCGCAAGGATGCGGCAGATGCGTATGTGAACATCTCTACTGAGGTGAAAGACCTGCAAACCGTCATCCGCACCAAAAAGCACCCTGTCGGCACTCGACTGTCCAATGCCGAATTGCAGGATGCTAAAAAGCAACTTGCAAGCAAAAAAGCTCTTAAAAAGCGCACCTATGACACTTTGAAATTCAGCTATGACCGCAAACTCCGGCTGGATTTCTTTATCGAGATGCTGAAATGTCACCCCAAATTACAATGGGTTTTCAATTCTGAGGAGGTACAGAAATGAAAGTTGAGAAAAACAGCCCTCTGGCCCAAATGCTCTTGAAACTGGCCGCTGAACGCGATCCGAAACTGCGCGATGCTATTCGCAACGGCGAAGTTGAGGGCGTGAATATTATCGCCCTCGGCGCACCCGATGACAAGATCAAGGAGCTGCTGGATTTTCTCGCCGATGGCGAGGATGACTGTGAGAACTGTGAAAACCGCGATGGGCGCGAGGAAGCCAAAACAGCTACACCCTACAAGAATGCCGAGGACGCGGACGATGACATCAGTATTGTTGATGAAATCCGCAGTATCGCCAACGACCCGGACATTCCTGAGAACATCGCAGCCCCGGCCCGTGTCGTTTTGGCGGCTGCTGAACTCATGGACATCTTGAATCCCGTCCCGCGCATGGTTTCTCCGAAACGGATGAACCCGTACACCGCCCGCCGCGCAGCAATGCTTGCCGATGTCAGCGCCGCCATCTGCCACGCTCAGACCGACATCCTCGATGCCATGCACCGCTACCCTGAATTTGCCGAAATCACCGATGCCTACTTCGATGATAGCGACGAAGAAAATACAACTGAAACCGAATAAGAAAGGAAATGTGTCATGTATAACAACGATGCACAGAGATGTTTGACCGGCGAAGTTCGCCTGTCCTATGCCAACCTCGACAAGCCCCGCCAGCCGCAGGGCGGTGTGGGCGATGCAAAATACAGCGCTACCCTGCTGATTCCCAAGACCGACACCGCCACTATCGCGGACTTCCGCGCTGCCATTCAGGCAGCGGCGCAGGTCGGCGCGGGTACACTGTGGGGCGGCATTGTCCCGCCGAATCTGGATTCCATTATCCACGATGGCGATGGTGTCCGCCCCAGCGGCATCCCGTTTGGCGATGAGTGTCACGGTTGCTGGGTCATCACGGCCAGCTCCAAAAACAAGCCGCAGGTCGTCGGTCAGGACAACATCAATGTCGAACTGGCCCCGCAGGACATCTACAGCGGTATGTACGCCCGTGTGACTGTCCGATTCTATCCCTTTAACACCGCTGGCAAGCGCGGCGTTGGTTGTGGGCTGGGCAATGTGATGAAAACCCATGACGGTGAGCCGCTGTCTGGCGGTGCATCTGCCGCATCTGATTTCGCCGGTGTCGGCAATGCCGTGGCTCCCGCCGCTGCTCCTATGCAGCAGGGCTGGCCGCAGGCAAATCCTATGCCGACTGCCGCTCCGGCTGCGCCCGCGTACCAGCAGCCTTACTCCGCGCCTGCCGCGAACCCGGCACCGTGGAACGGCGCTACACAGATGTATCCCACTGGCGGCGCTGTGAATCCGCTGACCGGGAATCCGATGTAACGCTCCCCCGCAGGGTGATAGACGCCCTACGTGACCCAGCTACCACGCTTTTCGGCAGGGTACTGGTAATTAAATAACCATCCACCTCTTTCTATACCCGGGAGGGGCTGCGGCCCCTCCTCTCATGTACTCGGATAGCTCAATGGTAGAGCAAGCGCGCGATGTCGGTTCAACTCCGGCTCCGGGGCAGAAATCAAGAGGAAAATCTAATCCCTTATATAAAAGGAAAGGAAATGCCCAGATGAAAACCAGATTTGACAGCGCCGAGGTCTGGCGCACGAACAACGATACGACGGTGAGCATCAAGGAACTGGAAACCTCGCACCTTATGAACATTGTGCGGATGCTCCTGCGCCGCCCCGAAACCGTGCAGACGATGCTCGTCTGCGATATTGAGCGCCAGACCCGCAATGTTTGGAGAGCGAATGATCTTGTTGACGAAGATGCCGTCGCGTCTATCCACAATGCCACTTCCATGACTCCTCGTGAGATTGTTCAGTGGGTACAGGGTACGCCCCTGTTTACGGCTATCGTCTTTATCCTTGAGGGGCGCGGGGTCAACACATCCGTGTTGATTAGCTCCGTTCTGGCCGAACTCGGATATGAGGAGATGTCCCAATGATCTACAAAGTCACCCTCTTAAAAGATACCCCTACTCTCAAAGCGGGTACGATGTGGAAATATTACACCGAAAATGGAAAATTTGATTTTTCAAATCAGATTGACCCTGACACCTTAAAGGTCATATACGGCGGCGAGTTGATGCCGCGCGAAATCCTCGACAAACCCGAATGGGCAAAAGTCGAGCCATTTTATGAGGAACTGGACGATTTGAAGTGTCCTTTTTGTGGTGAAACCCGCGGGCACCTCATGGTACGGTCTTTCGTCTATACGGATTCTGACGGGGTTAGACGGGTCACATCAGATGTAAAGATGGAGTACGCCTGTGGGCATATCCGAATGCTGCGGAAAGGGAGGTAAGAACGACCATGAGTGAACAGCTACACCATCTGAGCATCGATCTTGAGACTTACAGCGCGGTCAGCATCGGTGCGGCGGGGTCATACCGATACATCCTCGACCCGTCTTTTGAGATTCTGCTTTTCGCGTACAGCCTTGACGGGATGCCCGTTGAGGTCATCGACGTGGCAAGCGGACAGGTCATCCCCCTTTGGCTGAAAAATGCCCTCAAAAATCCCCTGTACATCAAACACGCCTACAACGCGGCATTTGAATGGTTCGCCCTCAGCAAGTATCTGGGTCAACTGCCGCCCGATCAGTGGCGCGATACAATGCTCCACGCGCTCTACTGCGGCTACCCGGCATCTCTGGACGCGGCGGGCAAGGCGATGGGCCTGCCCGAAGATAAGAAAAAGCTGGCGACGGGCAAGGCCCTTATCCGCTATTTCTGCGTTCCCTGTAAGCCATCCAATGCCAACGGCAATCGCACCCGCAATCTCCCCCGGCACGACCCCGCCAAATGGACGCTGTTCAAAGAGTACAACGGGCAGGATGTTGTCACGGAAATGGAGATTGACCGCCGCCTATCGGCGTTCCCCGTGCCCGCCTTTGTGCAAAAGCAATGGGAAACCGATCTGCTGATGAACGCGCGGGGCGTGGCCGCTGACATGGACATGGTGAGCGGCGCTCTCGTCATCGGTGCCACGGTCAAAAGCCAGTTGATGGGTGAGGCCCGCCAGCTCTCCGGGCTGGATAACCCCAACTCCATCAAACAGTTGGCCCGATGGCTGACCGATGCTACTGACAGCGATGCCGAGATTACCAGCGTCACTAAAGAAACCGTCGCCACGATGCTGAAACAGCCCCAACCCGCCAATGTACAGCGGATGCTTGAAATCCGGCAGGAACTCGGCAAGACCAGCACCAAAAAATATGATGCACTGGAAACCTGCATCGCGGATGATGGTCGTGTCCGTGGCCTGCTCCAATTCTACGGCGCGAACCGCACCGGGCGCTGGGCGGGCCGTCTGGTGCAGGTGCAGAACCTCCCCCGCACCTATACCCACCCCCTGCCCCCGGCGCGTCAGCTCGTCAAAGACCGCAATATCGACGGCCTGCGGCTGATGTACGGCAGTATCAACGATACCCTGTCGCAGCTTATCCGCACGGCCTTTGTGGCGACCCCCGGCAATGTGCTGATCGATGCCGACTTTTCGGCCATTGAGGCCCGCGTCATCTCGTGGCTGGCGGGGCAGGAATGGCGGCTTGAAGTTTTCCGCACTCACGGCAAAATCTATGAGGCATCGGCATCGCAGATGTTCCATGTGCCCATTGAAAAAATCAAAAAGGGCAACCCGGAATACGCTCTGCGCCAGCGCGGCAAGGTCGCTGAACTGGCCCTCGGCTATCAGGGCGGTGTCAGTGCTATGCGCCGCATGGACACCGGGCACAACCTCGATGACCTCTCCGATGATGAAGTCAAGGGCATTGTGGACAGATGGCGCGAAACAAATTCGATGATACGCGATTTGTGGAACATCGTTGATTCTGCCGCTGTCACCGTCATCACCAACGGCGGCGCACAGACTATCCGCTCCGAAACCACCGATGCCGTCATCACTCTGGCCTGTGAACTGGATGTCATCACCGGCACCCGGTACATGACGATTCTGCTGCCGTCCGGGCGCAAGCTGTACTACCCATCCCCGGAAATCGGCGTAAACCGATGGGGCAATCCCTCGGTCAGTTATATGGGCCAGAACCAGACAACCAAGCGATGGGAGCGGGTGGAAACCTACGGCGGCAAGCTGGTGGAGAACATCGTGCAGGCCATCGCCCGTGACTGTCTGGCAATCGCCATCGAAAACCTCGAAGCGCAGGGCCTGCACGTTGTATTCCACATCCATGATGAAGTCGTCATCGACACTCCCGCATGGGCCGATGAGGACACGATGCTGGACACCGTCACAAAAATTATGACAAAACCCATCCCGTGGGCGCAGGCGCTACCCCTCAATGCCGATGGGTGGGTCGATAAATTCTTCAAAAAGGACTGATTATCGCATGAACGCTCTTATTCATCTCGACCAGAACGGCAAAAAGGTCATGGAGCGGCGCGTCCATGAGGCCGTTATGAAAGAACGCGCCGACATCAGCACCCGCGCTCAGTACGTTTGGGCGCTGTCCATGCTCCAATGCGGCTTATCGCCGCGCACTGTTCAGCGCGTGGCAGATCATTTCGATGCGGTGCTGGACAAGTACATGGAATATCAGACCGAGGATTTGGGCGACCTGTTCATGCGCTCTATGCTCCATGATTCGGGCGTTGAGGTCAAGGCAACCAGCCGAGAAAGGAAACGTAAAAGAAAATGAGCAAGGTACAAATCACCGCCTTTACCGGCGAATACTACTTTTTGAGCAACTACTGCGCCTGCCCTATCACCATTGATGGGCTGACCTATCGGAGCGCCGAGGCCGCTTTTCAGGCGGCAAAATGCAATGTTCCGATTGATCGCGCGGCGTTCTGCACTGTCCCGCCCAATGTAGCAAAAGCCATCGGGCGCAAAATCAAGCTGCGCGATGGGTGGGAGAAAGAGCGTGACGGCATCATGGCCGATGTCATCCATGCGAAATTTTCTCAGAATCCCGGTTTCGCGCAGGCCCTTATCGACACCGGCGATGCGGAGCTGATTGAGGGTAACACATGGAACGACAACTACTGGGGCGTTTGCGGATGTGCCCGCTGCCGTAGTGAGGGCACTAAGGGGCTGAATAAGCTGGGGCAGATTTTGATGGCCGAGCGCAAAGCACTGATGGCTACACACGCTGCCGCTGTTACTGAGGAGGCTTGACGATGGTACATCTTGGCGACATTACGAAAATGAGCGGGTACACCATCCCGCCCGTGGATGTCATCACGTTCGGATCGCCGTGTCAAGACCTTTCCATCGCCGGGAAAAGGGCCGGTATGGCCGGAGAACGCTCTGGGCTGTTCTCTGAGGCTGTCCGCATCATCCGCGAAATGAGATACGCCACTTTTGGCGCGTACCCCAAATACGCTGTCTGGGAGAATGTTCCCGGCGCGTTCAGTTCAAACAAAGGAGAAGATTTCCATGCCGTCCTGCAAAGCCTCTGTCGGGTCATCGACCCCGACGCTACTATTCCTAGACCTACGGACGCACGGGGGGGGGATTAAATGGCCCCGCGCCGGGGCAATTCTGGCAGACCACTACTCGCTGGCGTGGCGAACAATGGATGCCCAGCACTGGGGCGTTCCCCAACGTCGCCTGCGCATCTCGCTTATCCTCGATCTTACAGGTGGGCGTGCCGGAGAAATACTATTTGAGCCGGAAAGCCTGCGAGGGCATTTTGCGCCGGGCGTCACGCCGGGGCAAGCAACTGCCGGAACTGCTGAAAATGGCGCTGGAACAGCAAATCGAGCGTTCACTCTGAAAATCCGCTCTGGGTGTGAGGGCGGCGGCAAAGGGGCGCTGGTGCAGACCGAAAAAAGCGCAACTCTCTCTACTTTGCAAGATCAAACGCTCTTTGTGGCCGAACCGCCGAGGGCATACAGTTTTGACAGTTTGGCGTCCAATTCCATGAAATCCAGCAACCCGCACAGCGGGTGCCGCGAGGTTGAAATCGCAAAGACCCTTGACACATCACCACCTGACCCCGCAAAGAATCAGGGCGGCATCGCTATATTGGATGCTCTGCCGTTCGATACAACGCAGATTACCAGCCCGCAGAACGGCAGCAATCCACATTTTGGCGACCCCTGCCATCCTCTTGCCGCTACAGCGCATCCTCCCGCTGCTGTGTGTGAAACGGTATTCGCTGAATCTATTGTCGAACCGACATTTTGTATTCAGGGCAACACGATTGACCGCGCAGATACGGCGGGTGCAAATGGCACCGGTGTCAAAGAGGATGTCTGTTACACTCTGAACACGATTGATCGCCCTGCCGTTGCATTCGCGCTTGACTGCTGCAATATGACTGTCAATGAGGAACTGTCCGCAACCTTGCAAGCAAAAGACAACGGCGGGCAAAGCCTCAACTACATCAATCCCGTAGCCGAGCCGCTTATCTATGATGCGCGGGGCAACGGCGACGGCATCACATCCCCTACAATGACCGGCGACCACAACAGCCGCGTCACCGACTATACAGCCATCACATTACAGGGCGATACCGTAGCAGGTGCGTTACTGGCCCGCGATTATAAGGGCCCCGGTAGGGCAGATTCTCTCGGTAGAGTAATCGCCCAGCCCGTAGGTGCAGACCTATATAATGGTACTCTAACGGGTGATAAGGCTGTAACTCTGACAGATGCCACCGCGAAGGGCGGAACTAACACGGGGCCATCGGTGATTGAAAAAATCATCCGCTGGATCGTTCGCCGCCTGACCCCTACCGAGTGTGAGCGCTTGCAGGGTTATCCTGATGGGTGGACAGACCTCGGAGAGTGGATAGACAGCAAGGGCAAAACCCATAAGGACGCTGACACACCCCGATATAAGGCGCTGGGCAACTCCATCGCCCTGCCGCAGTGGTACTACGTTCTCGGCGGTATCGCTGACCGCCTGCCGGATAATGCCACCCTTGGTAGCCTATTCGATGGCATCGGCGGTTTCCCATATGTGTGGGCACAGCTACACGCTGGCCGCAAAGAATTATGCGTTTGGGCCTCGGAGATTGAGGAGTTTCCCATCGCGGTCACAAAGAAATGGTTCCCGGAGGTAGAGGATGGAAAATTATTCTGATTTCGTCGTTCACAAGTCGGAGCGGGCAGTACATACCGACAGCATCGTTCTGACTGTGAACGACCTCAACGACAAGCTGTATGACTTCCAAAAAGACATTGTGCGATGGGCGCTGGCAAAGGGTCGTGCCGCTATTTTTGCCGATTGCGGCCTCGGCAAGACCGCGATGCAGCTTGAATGGGCGCATCGGGTTTGTGAGCATACGGGTGGAAACGCCCTGATTGTAGCGCCGCTGACCGTTTCCCCGCAGACCGTGGGCGAGGGCCTGAAATTCGGAGTGCCCGTCACCCTCTGCGAAACTGCCGACGACATCAAACCCGGCGTGAACATCACCAACTATGAAAAGCTGGACAAATTCACCGGGGCGCATTTCTCGGCGGTGGTGCTGGATGAATCCAGCATCCTGAAATCCTTTACGGGCAAGGTGCGCAATCAGATCATAGACTTTTTCTCGGATACGCCGTTCAGGCTGGCCTGCACCGCCACCCCCGCGCCCAATGACTTTATGGAGCTTGGCAATCACGCGGAATTTTTGGGCATCATGTCCTACTCTGAGATGTTGTCCATGTTCTTTGTCCATGACGGCGGGCAGACCTCCAAATGGCGGCTCAAAGGCCACGCTGAGGATGTTTTCTGGCAATGGCTGGGTAGTTGGGCTGTGGTTATGAACAGCCCCGCAGACCTTGGCTATGACCTGCCGGGGTACGACCTCCCGCCGCTGAGGGTGCATGAGGTCATCGTGGACGGGGATGCACCGATTACCGAGAGCATGACGCTGACGCAGCGGCGCGAGGCCAGACGGGCTACACTCGCAGAACGATGCCAAGCGGCGGCCGATCTGGTGAATGGCGACCCCGGCGAACAGTGGCTCGTGTGGTGCGACCTCAATTCGGAGAGTGAAGCACTGGCGCACGGCATCCCCGATGCGGTAGAGGTCAAGGGTAGTGATAGGGCCGCGCTGAAAAGTTCCCGCCTGCTGGGCTTTTCGATGGGCTTTAACCGGGCGCTCGTCACAAAGCCCTCTATTGCCGGATTCGGCATGAACTGGCAGAACTGCCACAAGATGATTTTTGTCGGTTTGTCTGACAGTTATGAGCAATATTATCAGGCCGTGCGGCGCTGCTGGCGTTTTGGGCAGTCTGAGCCGGTGGATGTGTACATCGTTATCAGTGCCCGTGAGGGCGCGGTCAAGGCCAATATTGAGCGTAAGCAGGCCGATTGCGATAAGATGCGGACTGCGATGGGCGAACAGACCCGCGAAATCGTCAAAAAGCAGTTGCAAAGCACCTGCCGCCTGACAACGCCCTATGAACCGCAAACGACTATGACACTGCCTGCATGGGAGGAATTTAGACATGAATGTGCTTAACCAGTTGATCGACAGCGCACAGCGCTGGGCAATGTATCAGGGGGATTGCGTGGAAACCCTGCGCGGCATCCCCGATAACAGCGTCCACTACTCCATCTTTTCCCCGCCGTTCGCCAGCCTGTACACCTACTCCAACAGTGACCGGGATATGGGCAACAGCAGCGACGGCGCGGAGTTCGCACAGCATTTCGGCTACCTCGTGGCGGAGCTGTACCGGGTCATCATGCCGGGGCGGCTGGTATCCATCCACTGCATGAATCTGCCCGCCATGAAATCCCGTGACGGCTTTATCGGCATCAAGGATTTTCGCGGTGACATTATCCGCGAGATGACCGAGTACGGGTTTATCTTTCATTCGGAGGTGTGCATCTGGAAAAACCCTGTCACGGAGATGCAGCGCACGAAAGCCCTCGGCTTGCTACACAAGCAGATCCGCAAGGATTCTGCGATGTCGAGGCAGGGGCTGCCGGATTACGTGGTGACATTCCGCAAGCCGGGTGAAAACCCTGAGCCTATCCCTCACGACCATGAGTCCTTTCCCGTGGATGTGTGGCAGAAATACGCCTCGCCGGTCTGGATGGATGTACGACAGTCTAACACCTTGCAGCGCAAGAGCGCCCGCGATGAAAAGGACGAAAAGCACATCTGCCCGTTGCAGTTGGATGTAATCGAGCGCTGCATCGACCTGTGGACGAATCCCGGCGACATCGTGCTTGATCCGTTTGCGGGTATCGGTTCTGTGCCCTATCAGGCCGTTCTCATGGGTCGTCGTGGGCTGGGCATCGAACTGAAAGACAGCTACTACGCACAGGCCGTGAAAAACCTTGAGGGCGCGGCCAGTGAGGCCGACAGCCACGAAATCAACACCAATGTGCGCCTGCGCTGCCCCGTGTGCGGCATCAAGGTTGACGGCAAAATCTGCCCGCTGTGTGGCAAAGATCTGATGGCAAAGGAGGAGTAAAGCATGGAACGGATGACAAATTCTGCTGATGCCCGCCGCGCGGCGGACTATCTGTCCAGATATTGTAATGAAAACGGAACAGACGTTTGCAAGGGATGCTTTGCCCGTGAGGATAGCGGGTTTTGCATTTTATGCGAAAGTTCACCTAATAATTGGAAGTTACCCTCAATCTGGTCTGCACAGGACATCGCGCTCGCAAAGGCCATGATGCCGTTTGCAAAAACTATCGTCTGGCCTATTGAGGCGAAACCTAATCCGAATCACCGCTATTTTAAGGGCGAGGGACAGCGCACCATTCCGCTACCGACAGGGGCTTTTAATAATCTGCGTCCCGGCGAGATTATCAATCTTGCTGACATTGTGGGAGGTACAGACGATGCCCGATGACGTTTTGGAAATGATCGGCACGGCGGCACTGCTGGAACAACTTGCCGAGGAATCGGCTGAACTGGCGCAGGCCGCGCTCAAGATGGCTCGCAAGATACGCAACGAGAACCCCACGCCGAAATCCCGCGTAGACTGTATCGCCAATCTGCAAGAGGAAATCGCGGATGTGGAGTTGTGCATCAGCATTTTACCCGCCACACTGAATGACCCCGCCGAGGTCGGCAGGACGATGTCCGCAAAGCATCGGCGGTGGAACGAACGGCTACACGACGAAAAGCTCTGGGAGGTGAGCAGCCATGAGGATTGACATTCGGGACAGCAAATACTCCATCATCTACAACGAAAAGACCGGCGCGGTTGAGGATGTCCTGTGGTGCAATGAGAGCGCCGAGGATTTGAAAAACCTCAACGTCGTGGCCGATATGGCCCGTGAACTGGCTGTGTATCGGCAGGCAGGCACGGCCATGATTGCCGGGGCGCAGCGCCTCGCATACAGCCGTGGCCCGGAGAAATACTCTTTTTCTGTACCGAGTGAGAGACACAGGCATCTGCACACCGTTGACCGCACTGACGCTGTTGCCCTGCTCATGCAGGCAGGTTCCCTCGCGCTGGGTGAAATGGATGCCCTGCGCGAGTGCAAGGCCAAGACCGCTGCCGCAAACCTCTACCGTGCCATGATTGGCTTTTGAGGTGCCGCCATGATGCACTTGAGAATTACCGATGAAATCCGGGAGCGCTGTCTGCGTGAGGCGGCGCACGAGGCCCACATCAATGACCGCATTGTTACCTCTACCCCGCAGACCCTCGCCGAGCGTGGCATGACGATGCTCGGTAGTACCCGTGTCACCCCGCGCATCCGTTCCTACCTCTACTGTGACGCTGTGGATGCCTGTTTCTACTACGCCGGGGCGGTGCCCAGCGTCGTCGTGACCGCCCGCTGGACGGCTGACAGCCCGGACATCGCCGAGGGTTCTAAAAAGCTGCAAATCGCCGCTGAGGTCGTGCGCCGCATGATGACCGCGATGGATAAGGCGATGAAAGCCGAAAAAGACCGCCAATGGGCGGCATACATGGAGGAGCAAAAACTGAAATGAGCCATCCGACCACATACGCCGTTGACTTTGACGGCACCCTCTGCGAAAACGCCTACCCTGAAATCGGCGCACCCAATTTGCCCTTGATCGACAAACTCATATCTCGCCGCCGTCTCGGTGCAAAGATTATCCTGTGGACGTGCCGGGATGGCGAGATGCTGACCCGCGCGGTGGAGTTTTGCCGCTGTTACGGGCTGGAATTTGACGCGGTGAACGACAACACCGAAGAGTTGAAACGGGCATACGGCACTAACCCGCGTAAAATCGGCGCTGATTACTACATTGACGATAAGGCTATGCCGCCCGATCTTTTTGTGCCATAGGAGGAGTTAAAAATGATTATTCTGATAGCTATCGCAAAGATTCTCATGGGCCTTTTTATCATTGCTCTGGTTCTGGCGTTTATCACTGCCATCTTCCTGCTGGGAGCTATTGTGGCAACGCTCGGAACAGCTACACAGCCGTTATTCGGGAGAGATCGGGAGGATGATGAGCCGGAGATGGTGAATCACCCCGACCACTACAACCGCCCCGGTCAGAAAGAGTGCATCGTCGAGATGGAGGAGAAGTTCGGGACGAAATATGTGCAGCATTTTTGCCTGTTGAGCCGCTACAAATACCTATACCGCTGCGGTCTGAAAGACGGTGCAACGCAGGAATTGTCAAAAGCCAACTGGTATCGGAATAAGTTTCTCTCGCTGGGCGGCGATGATGAACTGCTGAATATCGTACCCGATAACGCTAAAGCGGCGGCATATCGCCGCATGGGCGGCAACGCCTGCATCAAAAAGGAGGCCACGAGCCATGAATGTTGAACTGATTGCCTATTCCTCCCCGATGCCGTATCAGTGCGGCACGGCCTGCTACTTCAACACCGTATATAACCCCATGCACATCATTGAGCAGGCCGCGAGTGTGTGCTATGACAGTGAGCCTGATTTTGTCAAATTCAAAATCGCCAAGGGGTGCGCTAAGACTGGGCATCTAAGTGTATATGAGCACGCCTATTTCACGTTCCATGTTAAGGGTATCAGCCGCGCCTGCCTTGCTCAGTTGACCCGGCATCGGCATTTCAGCTTTTCCGTGCGTAGTCAGCGGTATTGCAACGAAAGATGCTCCGAGCCGGTGTTCCCCGCATCCACCGATGAAGATCAGGACGGCATCATTGCCGATGCTTACGATTACGCATGGGATGCCTATGACCGCTTGATTGAGAACGGCGTGGCAAAGGAGGACGCGCGGATGGTTCTGCCCAATGGCGCACCCACTGAGCTGTACATTTCTGCAAATGCGCGGGCGCTGATTGAGGCCAGCCACCTACGGCTTTGTTCCCGCGCACAGCAAGAAATCCGCAATATGTTTGATTTGATGAAGAAAGAAATTGCCCCCCTGTCCCCTGAAATCGCGGGCATGATGGTTCCGCAGTGTGAAACCAACCCTGAATACCAATTCTGCACTGAGGGCGAGTCATGCGGCAGACACCCCCGGCTACAGGATGTGCTGGCAACAGCTACACTGAAACAACTTGAGGAGGCTGACGAAAAATGAAATGTCTGTATAAAGTACCGTTCAGCGGCTTTTTTATGGCCTATGCCGAATCTGCCGAGGAGGCAAAGAAGATGTCCCCCGATGACGGCGAGGTTATCTATTCTGAGCAATCCACGGGTGAGATTGAGGCTTGCCCCGATGGCGCGTCCATCCCGATTGATGAGCATCACTGCCTGTTCATTGAACCGGCAGATGGAGATTTTGACGAGGGCATTTCCGAGGATTGGGAGGATGAGCTGTGAACACTGATATTGTTTGGGGCGGTCTGCTGGTGCTGGGTACTGTCTGCGCTACGATTCAGCACTACATCACCAAAAAGAGCGCTGAATCTGAAATCGCATCCCTGAAAATGCGCCTTGAGTTCGCCAAGCAGGAAACCCGCATCTGGAAAACCACCGCATATCGCCATGCCGATGAACGAAATCACGCTGTCCGCATGGCTCAATACTGGCGCAAACAGGCTCTCAACGAGCATTTTGGTTTTGAGCCGGAAAAGGCCGCCCCATCCCCTACTGTGGCCGAGGTCGTAAATGAGATGGTGCGGTATGACGCGCTGATTCAGGCCACGGGCTGGGCACCCGCTGACAACCCCGCAAATGCCCCGTCTGAGGGCGAAACAATCACGACAACAAATAATACCGAGCGAAACCGAAACCACCGCACAGAGCGCTGCTGCAGGCGCAGAGGAGAGTGGCAATGACTAACATCACAACCCTACGCCCCGGCGAACACTTCATGTTCAAAAATTTCGAGTGGGTCTGCCTTGACCCGAACCACCATGACGGCGGTGTGCTGGCTATTATGGCGAAGCCGTTGGTAAAAGAAGTAAAGTTCTGCCCAAGTGATAAATTTGCCGATGAAAAAGGCAACTGGAATAACTACCGCACCAGTAATGTGCGCGGGGTTCTATCTGATATGGCGAACGTTGTTTTTGAGGGAAAAAGTCTGCTGAGACATAGCGTTGACCTTGTAGCCGACAACGGCGACCGCGCCTATGGAACAGTGAAAGACGCCGTTTTTATCTTGACTTGCGACGAGTATCGCAAGTACCGAGAGTTCATCCCACACTACGACAGAGACAGATTTATTTGGACTGCCACGCCTTTGTGCTGTGGCGATAATGATTCCGACGCGGGAGAATCTATCGTCGTTCGCACTGTGAACACGGATGGTCTGCTGTACAACTACGGTGCGTGCAACGGCGGCGCTATCGTCCCGGCTTGCGTTCTCAATCCAAAATCGCTCAATCTGCGCCAGAACATGGCGTATGTAGAGGAGGTATCAGAATGGCCATCCTAGCAAACATCATCAGCGGTGCAGCCCTTGCCGCCATGTTCGTAGTATTCTACGCTCTGGGCGTATCCGCTGGCCGGGAAGCAACACAGCAGCAGAAAGAAGATATCAGCATGGAACATACACACGGAGGAGAAGTTCATTAAAATGAAAAGCGCAATTATCTATTCTGCCACTTTGGCTTTCATTGTGGCTATGGTTTCTATCACTGGAAACTTTATGTGGGGCTGGTGGATTTTGCTTGCCTTTATATATAACTCTTTGCCTTAACAAAAAGACAGACGGAGGAGGTAACCGACAATGAATAACCACTGCCCTATCCCCGGCGCAAGCCAGCCGAAAGAACCTGTGCGGCTTAGTTATCGCGGCTATACGGCAACTATTGAGTATGATGATGACAAACTCTGGCATGGTAAACTTGATAAAATTCATGACATGATAAACTTCCATTCTTTCAAAGCAGAGGAAATCGAAAGAGAGTTTCACAACGCCGTGAATGACTATCTCGACTTTTGTAAAGAGATTGGAAAGAAGCCGGAGGGACCCCATGACTAACATCCATGAGGATTTGGTTGCGTTCAACTCCCGCAACAATCCTTTTTATAACGACAAGGGCTATGCTGACCCCACCGCCTATCAGGGCATTGAGGCGGCAGCGGTCAGTGAATACCGGGCGCGGTTTGATGCCATCGCCGCGCTTATCCACACGGTCAAGTACATTTGCGGGCTGGCTGGGTTTGAGGTCGTGGGCCGAATCACCCTGCGGCACAAGCAGAGCGGCGACATCTACAAATGAGGAGGAGATCTGAGAAATGGCTACACCGAACGAAAAAGAGGATGCCGAGGTTTATCCCGTAGTCATCCTTGACCCGAACGGCAACGATTACACAAAGGGCATCACGGCATGGCTGACGGCCATCGCAAAGCAGAATCCTAAAAATCTGGTGTGCATTGCCCGTGGTCCCGACCCCGAAAAGCCGGATCAGGCCGTGTACACGCTCATGCGATGGGAAACTAAGGGCATTGAGCTTTCCGAAATTGCCGGATACTTGACATCCGTTGCATCTGAACTGTTCAGCCGTGAACAGCCTAACAGCGAAACCCCATTATAACGATAAAGCGAGGAAAACGGTCATGCAATTCGATAGACAAATTACCATCACCACCGGCGCATCCCGAAACGATCTCAACTGGAAACCTCAGCTGATGACCGTGGCAGAGCTGTATGACCGCCTGCGGAATCCCGTCCGTTCAACGGAAACGCTCGACGCTTATATGCACCTGCCGAAACCTCAGCAGGACGCATTAAAGGATGTCGGCGGGTTCGTGGGCGGCTCCCTCAACGGCGGACGGCGCAAGGCCAATGCAGTGACCGGGCGTGACCTTGTGACGCTTGACTTCGATAATATCCCCGGCTGGGGCACCGATGAAATCGTGAGCCGCGTGAATGCCATCGGATGCAGCTATGCGATCTACTCCACACGCAAGCACTGCCCCAATAAGCCCCGCCTGCGCGTTGTAATCCCCCTTGACCGTACTGCTACCCCCGATGAGTACGAGCCACTGGCACGGCGGCTGGCGTGGCTGATCGGCATTGATAAGGCCGACCCTACCACATTTCAGGCGAGCCGCCTCATGTACTGGCCGAGTGCCTGCGTGGATTCGGACTATGTGTTCCGTTGCAAGGATGCGCCGCTGGCATCTGTGGCGTTCCTGCTGGGAACTTACACAGACTGGCGCAACATGGTCGAGTGGCCGCAGGTTCCCGGCGCTGCCCCGAACTACCAAAAGATGGCACTCAAGCAGGGCGACCCGCTGACAAAGTCCGGCATCGTGGGCGCGTTCTGCCGCGCCTATGACATCCGCACGGCAATGGACAAGTTTCTGCCCGGCATCTATACCCCGTGCATTATGGGCAGTGAGGAGCGGTACACTTATACGGGCGGCAGCACGGCGGGCGGCGCTATCATCTACGACAACGACAAATTCCTGTACAGCCATCACGCTACCGACCCCTGCTCTATGCAGCTTGTGAACGCCTTTGATCTTGTTCGCCTGCACCTATACGGCGATAAGGACGACAGCGCCCCCGGCAACACCCCGGTTAGCAAGCTCCCGTCTTATAAGGCGATGTGCGAAATGGCGATGCAGGATAGCGCGGTGCAGGCCATCTACAACAAAGAGCAGTTTGCCCAGTTGCAGGCTGACTTTGGCGCTATCGCCCCCATCCCCGGCAACGGGCCTCAGCAGACCCCCGGCGACAGTGACGGCACCGAGCCTGTGCAGGGCGAGGTCATCGGTGATAACGGTCAGCAAACTGACCCCAACGCATGGCTGGGTTATATCCAGCGCGATGAAAACGGCAAAATCAAGCAGACCATCGACAATGTTCTGCTGATTCTCAACAATGACCCCCGCCTGTGCGGGCGGTTCATGCTGAATGAGTTCAGCGGGCGCGGCGAGGTGCTGTACCCCCTGCCGTGGGACAAAGACCCCGACAAATTCAAGCGGCGGGCATGGGCTGATTCTGACATCAGCGCAATGTACTGGTACATGGAAAAGGGATACAAGATCACCAAGCGCAACGCCATCGACGCGGGGCTGGACATCCATGCGGCTACACACGCATTTAACGAGGTGCAGGATTTCATCAAGGGTCTGGCGTGGGATGGAGTGCCCCGGCTGGACACCCTATTCATCGACTACCTCGGTGCTGACGATTCCCCCTATACCCGCGCTGTCACCCGCAAGGCGTTTGTCGGTGCTGTGGCCCGCGCGATGGAGCCGGGATGCAAGTTCGACAATATGCTGATTCTGTGCGGGCCGCAGGGCCTCGGCAAGTCCACGTTGCTGGACAGAATGAGCAAGGGCTGGTACAACGACAGCATCCGCACATTTGAGGGCAAAGAGGCATCCGAGCTTTTGCAGGGCGTTTGGCTGGTCGAAGTGGCAGAGCTTGACGCTTTCCGCAAGACCGATGTTTCTCGCATCAAGCAGTTTTTGAGCCTGCGCTATGACCGCTACCGCGCCGCCTATGGCCGTAATGTAAAGGAACTGCCCCGCTGCTGCGTCTTTTTCGGCACCTGCAACGTCAGCGATTTTCTGCAAGACACCACGGGCAACCGCCGTTTCTGGCCCGTGGATGTGGGACAAGGCGAACTGATTCACCGTGCATGGGATCTGACCGATGCCGAAATCAATCAGATTTGGGCTGAGGCAAAGATGCGCTGGATGATGGGAGAGCCGCTGTTCCTGACCGGCGATTTAGCAGACGCGGCCCGCGCACGGCAGGAAGATCACCGCGAGGCATCTGTCCGCGAGGGTCTTATCCGCGATTTTGTGGAGCGTGATGTTCCCACGAACTGGCTTGAGTGGCCGCTGGACAAGCGCCGCGATTACTGGGCTGGGGCTTGCAAGGGGCAGGACATCCCGACGATGCCCCGTGACCGCATCTGTGCCGCCGAGGTTTGGTGCGAACTTTTCAACGGTGCCCCCCGTGACATCAAGCAGGCAGACACCCGCGAAATCAACGCCGTGCTGGCAAGCACCCCCGGATGGGAGGCTAACCGGGGCATGAAGTTTGGGCCGTACAAGCAGCAGCGCGGTTATCGGAGATTCAACAGACAGGTGTAATATGTATAAAAATCAACTGACACTTTGGGCCAAAAAGCTGACACTTCCTTATATGCCAAGTGTCAGAACCGTCAGAAGTGTCAGTTAAATATGAAAAAATCGTGAACAAGCGCACTGACACAACTGACACGCAAAATACAAGTGTCAGTTAAAGTGTCAGCCTAAATTTTAACGATGTATCGTTGCAATATATCTATAACTGACACTTCTGACACTTAAAATAAATAAAAATAAAAATAAGTAAAATAACGCGCGTGAGAGCGCATATACCCCCGTATTTACGGGTCTATACGCGCGTGCGCGTGTGTCAGTCAGGTGGACAAGCGCGGCGGCGATGCCGCGAAAAAGATGGGAGGCTATTAGGATGCCGGAATTGGAAAAATACATTGAGAATAAACTGCGAATCGGCGTAAAGCGTCTGGGATGTGGGGCGCGGTGTCTGAAATTTGAAAGCCCCGGCACATCTGGGGTGCCTGATAGAATGATCCTGTTGCCGGGAGGTCGTGTCGTGTTCGTGGAGCTTAAACAAGTGGGCAAGCGGGAGCGGATGCGGCAGACGTATGTACAGAATCAGATGCGGCGGCTGGGCTTTACCGTGTTCAGCACGGTATCGACCCCGGAACAGGTGCAGACAATTCTCAGCCATTGCGAGGAGGTCATGCGGCAAGATGGATTGTAAAGAGTTCCACCCCTACCCCTATCAGCAGTTTTGCATCCAGCACATCATCGATCACCCCGCCGCCGGGCTTTTCGTGGACATGGGCATGGGCAAAACCGTGATGACGCTGACCGCGTTTAACTATCTCAAGTATTATGCGTGGCAAATTCGGCGATGCCTCGTCATTGCGCCGAAGAAAGTTGCCGAGGCAACATGGCGCACCGAAATTTCAGGGTGGCAGCATCTGCGGCATCTGCGCTGCTCCGAGGTGCTGGGAACGGCTACACAACGCCGCGCCGCGATGGCAGTGGATGCCGACATCTATGTGACGAATCGGGACAATGTGCAGTGGCTCGTCAAAGAGTACGGCAAGGCGTGGCCGTTTGATATGGTCGTGCTGGATGAATCGTCATCGTTCAAAAACCATCAGGCCAAGCGGTTTAAGGCCCTGCGGTCAATGCGACCCAAAATCAAGCGCATTGTAGAATTGACCGGCACCCCCTCGCCGCACGGCTTGATGGACTTGTGGGCGCAGGTCTACTTGCTGGACGGTGGGCAGCGGCTGGGCCGCACAATCTCCGTTTACCGCGATATGTACTTTGAGCCGGACAAGCGCAGCAGATCGCAGATATTTACTTACAAGGCCCGCCGGGGCGCGGCAGATGCCATATATGCCGCCATCAGTGATATTTGCATCAGCCTGTCCAGCGACGACTATCTGACCCTCCCTGACCGCATCTATGATGAGATACCCGTCAAACTGGACGGCTCTGCCGCCGCCGCGTACAAGCGATTGGAGCGGGATGCACTGTTGCAAGTGGACGAATCGACCATCACAGCGGGCACGGCGGGAGTGCTGGCGGGCAAGCTGTTACAGCTTTGCAACGGCGCTGTGTACGATGAGGATGGCAAGGTCATCCCCGTTCATGAATGCAAGCTGGCCGCGCTGGTGGAGTTGATCGAGGGTTTGCACGGTCAACACGCCCTGCTGTTCTACTGGTTTCAGCACGATCTCGCCCGCATCCTCGCCGCCCTTGAGCCGCTGGGTTTACGGGTGCGTGTATACAATGGCCCCGACGATGAACGGGCATGGAACGCGGGAGAGGTGGACATTCTGCTGGCTCATCCCGTGTCCTGCTGCTACGGCCTCAACCTGCAACACGGCGGGCATCACATCATCTGGTTTGGGCTGACGTACTCGGCGGAGGTTTATCTGCAGGCGAACAAGCGGCTACACAGGCAGGGGCAGACGCATCCCGTCGTCATCCATTCGCTGGTCGTGCAGGGCGGGCAGGATGAGGATGCCATCGCAACGGTCATGGGTCGTGTCACCGAACAAAACCATCTGCTGGAATCGCTAAAAGCAAAAATCATCACGGCAAAGGAGGCCGTCTGACTATGACGATGAAAGAATTATCTCAACTCCATTGGCTGAATTTGGAGATTGACCGTGATAAACAGCACCTTGCAGAACTTGAGGCCCGCGCCACATCCCCCGGTGGGCCGAATATGTCCGGGATGCCCGGTGGCGGCGGTGCAGGGTCGAGTGTCGAAAGTGACGCGATAGCCATTATCGAGCTGAAAGAGCAGATCAGGGGCAAGCTGGCCCGCGCTATGGCAGAGCGTGACCGTATCACGGCGTACCTTGACGGCGTGGACGATGCACAGTTGCGGCTCATTATGCACTTGCGCTTTGTGGACGGCCTGTCGTGGGCGCAGGTGGGCGCAAGCGTGGGCGCGGGATACACCGGCGATGCCTGCCGTATGGCCTGCAAGCGCTATTTAGCAAAAACCGCATAGAAAAAAGCGAACAAAACGAACAATTCAACGTAAAATATTGATTGTTCGCTCCCATGCGCGTATTATGTATTTGCGGGTTTAGGGCGAGGGAGTTCTGGGCGCTCCCTCGCTCGTGCTTTCCCCGCTGTCACCTCCAAACGCCGCTGCGTGAATAAGCGCGGCGGCGTTCGTGTTTGCGCCGAGGTGGCAAAAGCCCTATACGCTGGGTGCGCCTCTCACGCCCGGCGCTGTGCAGGCCCTTGACCCCTGCACTAAATTTTACCCCGGTAGCCTACGGGGCCGGGGCATTTTACCGCATAGCTACTCAATCAGCAATTAGAGCGAAAAGGGCGCTGTGTTATCCCCATAGCATGGCAAGGGTGCAAGGCCCTTATGCGGTTCCATTAGGCCATTGCCGTCGTCCGGCCATTGCGGCGGCACAAGTGATCTGCACCTCCCCAGTGATGGCAAATTGCGGTTTGCAATCCATTCACGCGGTTCCACCGCTGGCGGTTTCGATCAGTGGTCTATTTATATTGCACAGTAGAGCACTGGTAGCTCGGCAGGTTCATACCCTGCAAGTATCTGGTTCGATTCCAGCCTGTGCAACCATGCGAGGCTTGAGGGCATTTCACCTCGCGGCGCGTCCACGGCAAAACGGGCTTTTTCTCCTTTCCCCGTATGACGCGCCTAATTTTGGAATCGCGGCGTATTTCTACGGAGTGCGCCTGATTTTGGTTATTATCGCGGTTCGCCGCGAGGGCCGACGCCGGTACTGCCGCCGTTGACCTGCCCCTATATTACGCGCCACAGTGTCACAACTGCGGCGCATTTTTATTGCATTCCCGGAGGTCTATGGTGTACCGCACAGAGCGCAATTACGAAAATCTCAATAAGGGCATTTTCCCCGGCGCTGGGCGGTTCGACATCCCCATCCTGCGACCCGAATTGACTACGGCTGAAAACTGGATAAGTTTCAACTACGCCAAAGGGTGCGAGGAGCCGTCAGAGCATGGCGTTCACTTTTTCGTTGACGATTACCAGTTCAACCGCATCTGGGCGCATCCCGATAACTACCTCGGCATGATGGCACGGTTCGATACCGTATGTACCCCCGATTTCAGCACATATACAGATTTCCCCCGCATAATTCAAATTTACAACCATTACCGCAAGCACTGGCTGGGTGCCTATTGGCAAGCCCACGGCATCAAGGTCATTCCGACTATCTCATGGAGTACGCCGGATAGCTTTGCATGGTGCTTTGATGGTGAGCCGGTGGGCGGCGCGGTGGCCGTGTCGAGCGTCGGCACACAGGCAAGCCCCGAATCGGCAGACCTGTTCATGGCCGGGTACAATGAGATGTTGCGGCGCTTACAGCCCGCGCAAATCATCTTCTATGGCAAGGTGCCCGCCGGGTGCGAGGGAAACATTTTTCACGTTACAGCGTTTCAGGAAAAACTCAAGGCGCGAATCCGCGCCAAAAAAGAATCGACAGAATCGGATTGAGGTGTTACAATGGGCGGTAGAGGCAGTACAAGCAGCATGAGCGCATCGGGCGGTGCCCCGGCTGGCCGTGGTATTGGCGGCGGTGGGCTGGGCAGTTTCAACCTTGCCCCGCAACAGCAGAATCAGCCCGCCGCTCCCGTGGTAGCCCCGCAGGCGGCGGCACAACAGCCCGATAATCAGCAGCAGCCCAATGTTGTGCCCACGGCACAGCAGGCGCAGAACCTCAACAGTCAGGTGTTCAGCGCCACGGATAACTCGCCGTATCACAACCTGTATAACGGTCAGCAATATTATGCCAAGCAGAATTTGAGCATCGATCAGCGGCTTGCCGTTATGAATTATCTGTCCGATGCCAAAGAGGCGGGCACGATGTACTCCATGTCGCAGAACATGAACCATGCGATGGCGACGGGCCAGAAACTTACCGCGAATCAGCAATTTGTGCATGACAACCTCATGGGCGCTATGCACAACATCGGCTATAATGTCAACCTGACCCGGTACGACCATTCGGACGTGCTGGACAGTATGCTTGCGGCCCGTGGCGTTCACGGCACGGCCAGCGGCATGACCGCCGCGCAGTTGAAAACCGCGCTCGTGGGTCACACCTACGGCGAGAATCGTTTCCTGTCCACCTCGTACAATGACTTCAAAAACGCATCCAACGCGGACACGTTCACGACCCGGGAGGTGCGTTTCGAGTACAAGGTAAAAGCTAATGTACAGGCAATGATGCCCGGAAACGGCCCCGGAGGTCGTCTGGGCGAGGTCGTCCTTGCACCCACAAGCCCGCAGAAAAATATGCGGATTGTCGATGTTAAGGACGATAAGAGCCGCCGCACACGTTCTAAGGGTATGTCGCCCGGAATCTATAACAACAACCGTCAGATCGTCGTAGTCGTCGAGGTCGGTTAAGGAGGTACGCATCATGGCAACCAAGAAAAGCACTGCATCGAAGAAAAAGTTGACCCCCGGCGATACCGGTGTTGACCGCTGGACTTCCAACGGCTACGGCATTGTCAACGGCCCTGTGAGCGCCGCTGATAAAAAGCGCATCGCCAAGCTCAATGCCGAGATGGATGCCGCCAAAAAGAAAAAGTCTGCCCCTAAAAAGGGCAAGAAGTAAGGAGGCCCGTCATGGGAGGTAGAGGCAGTTCGTCCTCGATGGGCGGCGGCATGGGCGCTGGCGGCGGCGCGGGCATTGCGGCCACACAGCAGCAGCCCCAGAACGCTCCGCCGTTTGCAGTGCCGCAGAGCATTAAGATCAACGCCGGTAACATCATCACCCCGGCAGCGGTACAGCAGCAACAGCCGCCGCAACCTCAGCAGCCGCCCATCGCACAGGCCCCCACGCCGACAAATACGCCGGTTCAGCCCGATGCGCTGTCCACGCTGACGAAAATGAGCGACGACCAGCTTACCGGGCTGCTGAGACAGGCTAAGGCCGCGCAGATTCCGAACCACCTGAATGACGCGCCTGACATCACGCAGAAGTTTGCTTTTGTGGCCGGTGTCAACGAAAAGCCTACGGTTCTTGATGATGCGTCGTTCGACCAGTACCTCAAGGACAACCACATTCCCCGCCGCGATATTCTGGCGCGTTCTGTCAACCCGATCACCTTTAAGGCTGGGTCGGTTACATTCACCTATACGGCCAAAGACGTGACGGATATGCTGAAATACAGTTCCCTGAACTACATCGGCGGCAAGCACGGCGGGCAGGTCTATGGCGCGGGTACTTATTTCGATAAGACGGGCGGGCGCAGCACCGGCTACGGCAATGGCACGACATCTGCTACGGCTATCGCGGTACTGAATCCCCAGACCGCGCATCCCATTTCGCTGAATACGTTGCGGAGCCGCATCCCGGCCTTCCAGCGCAGCCATCCCAAGTTTGCGCAGGCACTGGGCCGCGCGGATAGTGATAATTATAGCATCTACGCTATGGCGATGGGCTATAACGTCATCACGTCCGATGTCAACGGCTACCACAACATCATTGACCGCAAGGCGCTGGTTTACCGCGCAAGCGACAACTAAACAGGAGGAGGCACGCAATGGCATACAAGGAACCCGTATTCACCAAAGAGGCTATGGCCGCTTTGCAGGCCAGTTGGAACGACAACATCAGCGGCAGAAAGCCCACTGCCAAGGCCAAAAAGAAAACCACCGCCCCGAAAAAGGCAGCGGTCAAAAAGCCCGCCGCCAAAAAGGGCAAGTAACTAAATATCCCCCTTTAGCACTCGACGCTGAAATGCGCCGGGTGCTTTTTTATTTTTACCGATAGGAGGTGGCAGCAGATGCCCGAAAATACCGAGGCTATGCCGGAGATCAGTGCAAGCCCCGCGCCGCAAGACGCGAAGCCCGCCGACACCGGCGAGAAAAAGCAGAAAAAGCCTCGCAATACGTCCGGGATGAAACCGCCACTGAATCAGCTTCCCCCGGAGGAGGCGTTCGCCATCCGCTCTAAAGGCGGCAAGGCAGCAGCTAAAAAGCGCCGGGAGGAGAAGCTGGTAAAGGATGCCCTGCTTAACCTGTTGACAAAACCTCAGCACAAGAAAAAGGGCGGCAAGGCCCACTACAAGGCCAGCGCCGAGCTGACAAGCTATGATGATGTGTTCTCCGAGAATACGACCCTCATGGTACAGATGCTCATTCCCCTTATCCAGTCAGCCATCAACGGCAACATTGAATCCCTGTTCGCCATCCTGCGCGTTCTGGGGCAGGAACCGGGCACCCCCGGCCAGTTTGGTGTTGACGAGTTTACCCCGCCTGAGCCGCTCCCGGAGGGCGCAGGCGGCCCCGGCAAGCCCACGCCTGCCGATGACCCTAATGCGGTGCGCATCCACCTGATACGCGGCGAGAAGCCCGCCCCCGTGGCTGAGGGCGATGTCCCGGCAGTGGAGCAAGCTGACGCCGATCAGGCAAACGCGGCTACACCCATCACGACCCCCGCCGATGGGGAGGCGGTTTCTAATGCCTGATGTTTACATCGAAGATGTTATCGCGCCCAACTATGACGAACTGCTGGATGATGTTCTCGATCATCGGCACTCGCAATACCTCCTCAAGGGCGGGCGCGGTTCGCTGAAATCGTCCTTTATCGGCTTTGCCATCCCGCTGATTATGGTTCAGCCGGGAAACGAGGCTTGCAATGCGGTCATATTCCGTAAGACCGCCAACACCCTGCGCGATTCCGTTTACAGCCAGATGGTCTTTGCCCTTGACAAGCTGGGTCTTGACAGCGAATTTATCTGTCATGTTTCCCCCATGAGCATCACCCGGAAAAGCACCGGGCAGACGATTCTCTTTCGCGGTCTTGATGACCCGATGAAGCTGAAATCGTTGAAATTCCCCAAAGGGTACTGCGCCATCACATGGTTTGAAGAAGCGGACACGTTCGATGGGATGAAAGAAATCCGAAACGTGCTGCAATCTACCAACCGTGGCGGCTCTAAATTTTGGAATTTCATGTCGTTCAACCCGCCCATCACCCTGAACAACTTTATGAATCAGGAGGCGCTTGTCCAGCGCCCCGATAGGCTGGTTCATTCCAGCACTTATCTGACCGTGCCGCCTGAATGGCTCGGTCAGATGTTCTTTGATGATGCGGAGCTGTTGCGGCAAACCAACCCCCGCGCCTATGAACATGAGTATCTGGGCATCCCAACGGGCACGGGCGGCGAGGTGTTCAGCAACCTTGAGCTACGCGAAATCACCGACGCCGAAATCGCGTCGTTTGATTACATCTACGAGGGCATCGACTGGGGCTGGTATCCCGACCCCAACCATTGGAGCAAGATGTGCTATCGCCCCTCGAAGATGACGCTCTATATTTTCGATGAACTGCGCTGCAACAAAACCCCGAATGAGGTTTTCTGGCAGCGCTTGCAGAAAGAAAAGAACGTAACATCGCAAGACCTCATTATTGCAGATAGCGCCGAGCCGAAATCCATTGCGGACTTGAAAGCCTACGGCGCGTCCATCCGTCCCACTGAAAAGGGGCCGGATTCCGTGCGGTACAGCATGAAATGGCTGCAATCGTTGGTGAAAATCGTCGTTGATCCCAACCGATGCCCGGAAACGGCGCGAGAGTTTGCCGAATACGAATACGAACGCACCAAAGATGACGAACTGACCGGGCAATACCCTGATAAGGACAACCACAGCATTGACAGTGTGCGGTACGCGCTCAATCCGATTTGGAAACGGCGCGGCCTGTGAGGTACAGCCCATGTCTATTTTTTCAAGTATCTATACCATGATAAGGCAGGTGTTAGGCAGAGTGATTCCGTATCAGAATATCCAGCAGGTGGAGAACATCGACACGCCGCTGTCGCAGGAGATGCAGATTGCTCTCGAAGCATGGCACCGGGCATATCTGGACAAGCCCATCTACAAAAACGAGCAGGTCAAAACCCTCAACATTCCTGCGTTCATCGCGTCCGAGATTTCCCGTCAGGTCACGCTTGAATTTAAGTGGAGCATCACGGCGGGCAAGGATGACGGCACGGGCGAGGACATCACCAACCCGCGCTCTGAATTTCTGAGCAGAGAATTTGAAAAACTGGCTACACAGCTGAGGAGCAAGGCCGAGATCGGATGCGCGGCAGGCGGCATGACTATCAAGCCTTATGTCCGTGACGGGCATATCTATTTCGACTATACCCCCGATTGGGATTTGTACCCCATCGCTTTCGGCGATGATGGCGACCTGTCCGATGTCGTTTTCCGTGACGTGTTCTCGGAGGGCAAAACCTACTATTCCCGCCTTGAGCGGCACACCGTTGATGGCGACAAAATCAAAATCACCCAGCGGGCATTTAAGTCCAGCTCCCGTGATGCTCTCGGCAAGGAAATCGCCCTGACGGAAGTATCGCAGTGGAAAGACCTCAAGCCCGTGGTCTATGTCAACAATGTGGATGGGCAGCTTTTTGGCTGGTTCCGCGTGGCCTCGGCAAATACTGTTGACCCGATCTCCCCTATGGGCGTGGCCGTGTTTGCCAAGAGTATGGACACCATCAAAGAGGCTGACATCCAATACAGCCGCTTGCTGTGGGAATTTGAGGGCGGCGAAATGGCCGTTGACGTTGACCCGATGGCGCTACGACCCATTGATGGCGTTATGCGTAACGGTGCAAAGGCTATGGAAACCCCTAAGCTAAATGAGCGCCTGTTCCGTGCGGTCGATCTGGGCACCGATGACACTTACCATGTATTTGCCCCGACGTTGCGTGACAGTTCTCTCGTGGCCGGTCTGAATCAAATCCTGATGAAGATTGAAGATCAGTCCGGCCTCGCCCGCGGCACCCTCTCCGATGCCAACACAGAGGCCCGCACGGCCACTGAGTTGACTATCCTGCGCAGTCGCACCTATACCACTGTCGCCGACAACCAGCAAGCCCTTGAACGGGCGTTGCGTGAAGTCGTGCGGGCGATGGATAAGTACGCTGACCTGTACAACCTCGCCCCTGCCGGTGAGTATGAGGTGTCGTTCGATTGGGACGATTCCGTTATCGCCGACACCGAAACCCAGTTGCAGCAGCGGCTCCTCATGCTCAACAACGGCATGATGAGCAAAATTGAGATGCGTATGTGGTTTTTTGGCGAAACCCGCGCACAGGCCGAAAAAGCCTTGCAGGAAGTTCAGCAGGAAAAAGTCAGCGAAATGCAGGCCGCTATGGCTATCCAGCGGCCCAACCCCGACCAGAGCGATGTCACTGTTCCCACGGACAATGACAATGCCGATCAGGATGGGAGCAACACGGCTACACCGTTTGGGAGTGGCTTCGGCGAGGAGTGATGACCCGTGCTGACCCAGAAAGAGCTTGATGCCGCCGTTCGCAAAATGATTGCGAATCTGGATGAAGTCAATCTGTATTTCATCCAGAAAATAGCGACCCAGATAAAGAAAATCGGCGAGATGAACCCCACCAGTATACACCGTTATACAATCATGCTGGAAATGGGTGCAGACATTGCTGATATTTCCGGCAAGCTCCAAGCCGCAACCCGGCTGACACAACAGCAGATGGCTGTTGTGTACAACGCCGCCTTGCAGGATAACTTCACCGACCCGCGATTCAAAGCCGCGCTGGCAGCGCATCCGCTGCCCCGTGAGGAGAATCAGCGGCTCATACAGTATACGCGCAACATCGCTGCGCAGACCTCCGGGGCGCTGCAAAACCTGTCCAACACTACGGCCATATCCGTGCCCTATCAACAGGCCATAGATAAGGCCATCTTGAGCGTGTCCACCGGCATGACCGACTACAAATCGGCTATGCGGCAGACCATCAAAGATATAGGCTGGGCAGGGATGCAGGTGCAGTACGCAAGCGGCTATCACCGCCGCCTTGATACCGCCGCCCGCCAGAACATCATTGACGGGGCTTGCCAAATCGCCCAGCACAGCGCCGACGAAATCGGCAAGGCGCTGGGCTATGATGCCGTGGAGCTGTCCGCGCATCTCAACAGCGCCCCCGACCATGAGCCGGTGCAAGGTCATGTTTTCCTGCTGGCCGAATACGCCAAGATGCAGGTGGGCGTGGCCTGCGTGGATGTGGACGGTCATCACTTTGCAGGATTCAAGCGTCCTATCGGCGAGTGGAACTGCGGGCACTTTGCCGCGCCGTTCAGCACCGAATACTCGGTGCGAAAATACTCCGACCACCAACTAGCGGCATGGATAATTTCAAATCATGCAGGCGTGACTATCGGCAACAAAGAGGGTCTGACCCTCTATCAGTGTTCGCAGATGATGCGAAAAATAGAAACCGATACCCGCCGCTGGAAAGATGTTGCCATTGCGGCACGGGCCGCTGGTGATGATGACCTGCGCCGTGAGGCACAGCAGCACATCAACACCCTAAGCGCCCGATACAATCTCATTGCCAAGCAATCCGGGCTGTCACAGCGCCGTGACCGCATGGCAGTGGATGGCTTTAGGGCCATAAAGGTAAGCGCCTGAAATGGCGCTTTTTCTGTGTTATCACGCCGTTTTTGGCTGATAAATAAATACCCGGCATTGCAGGGAAATAAATGCGATGGCGCGACGTGCGCGGAGTGGCCGCGCGATTATAAGCTAAATCAATCGCGGCGAAAGGACAATCTTATGGAATTGCTCAAAAATCTGTTTTCTGAGGGCGAGGCACTGACCTACGATCAGTTGACCGAAAAGATCAGCGCGGCGGGTCTGAAACTCGCCAATATTGCGGACGGTTCCTACGTCAGCCGCGATAAGATGGATTCCAAGGTCAAGGGCTTGCAGGGCCAGATTTCCGACTTGCAGGGGCAGGTCAAGCAGCGTGACACCGACATGGCCGAATTGCAGACCAAGTTGACCGCCGCACAGACCGATGCCGACAAGCTGGCATCCGTTCAGTCCGATCTCGCGGCACTGCGTCAGCAGCGCGAGAATGATGGCAAGGAGTGGGAGCGGAAAATCACCGCACAGGCGTATGAATTTGCCATCCGCGAAAAGGCGGGCGAGGTCAAGTTCAGCTCCAATGCCGCGAAAAAGCAGTTTATCGCGGATGCCATCGCCAAGCAGTTTAAGCAGGACGAGAACGGCAAGATGCAGGGCTACGACGAGTTTCTGACCCAGTACAAAACCGACGACCCCGGCAGTTTTGTCGTTGATGAACCCACCCCGGCCAAGAGAGGCCCGTCTATCACGGTTCCCGCAAAGCCCGATGGAAACCCGCACAAAATGAGCTTGTCCGAGCAGATGGCGGCAGCAAATGCCGATCCCAACTTCGTGCCCGATTTTAACTAATCGAGCTACACCCGACGAACCCCTAAAAATTCAACAGGAGGCATAACCACATGGCAATCTTCGATTCCAAAAACTTCAACGGTAACGTGTTCAAGCAGTATGTTGACCGCGTTCCCAACCTGAACCGCAACGAGCTGATTAAGTCCCGCGCCGTCAAAAAGCGTCAGGACATCGCGCAGTCCATGAGCGATCAGGTCGGTGGCAACTTTGTCACCATTCCTCTGCGCGGCATCATCAGCGGTACCGCCCCTCAGAACTACGATGGTTCTACCAACATCACCGCCACCGGCACTAAGACCTTCTCCCATTCCCGTATTGTCGTCGGCCGCGCACAGGCATGGACTGAGCGCGATTTCTCCTACGACATCACCGGTGGTGAGGATTCTCTTGCCAATGTCGCTGCTCAGATCAGCGAGTATTGGGAGGAAGTCGATCAGGCCACCATCATCAAGATTCTGGCTGGTATCTTCTCCATGAAGGACGCCGAGGGCCTGAAGTTTGTCCGTGAGCACACCTACGATGTCACGGGCATGACCAACTCCGAGGGCGTTCTGGGTCTGATGGACGGTACCACCCTGAACACCGCTATGCAGCGTGCCTGCGGCGACAACAAGGGCGCGTTCAGCCTCGCCATCATGCACTCCGCGGTTGCTACTGGTCTTGAGAACATCAAGCTGCTGGCGTACATGAAGTACACCGACAAGGACGGCATCGAGCGCGAACTGGCAATCGGTACGCTGAATGGCCGTGCCGTTCTGGTTGATGACACCATGCCTGCCGTGGAAACCGTCACCACCCCGGAGGTACTGGGTGCATATACCATCACCATCAGCACTGCTGGCACGGCTGGCGACACCATCACCGTGGACGGCCAGACCTATACCCTCGGTTCTGTCACTTCCACCGCCAACAAGACCCTCAAGGCTGGCGATGCTGCCACCGAGGCGCAGGCTCTCAAGACCGTGCTGACCGCTCAGTACGATGGCCGCTTTGCCGTTTCCGTGTCTGCCGGTGTCGTCACCCTCAAGCAGATTTTCGGCGGCGAGGGCGCTCTGCCTGTTGTGTCTGTGACTGGCACGCTCAAGGCCGCTGCCGCGCAGACCATTGCCGGTGTGGCTAAGGTGTCTCAGGTTCGTTACACTACCTACGTTCTGGGCGACGGCGCTATCGAATACACCGACTGCGGCGCTAAGGTGCCCTATGAGATGGATCGTGATCCGGCCACCAACGGCGGCGAGGACACCCTCTATGGTCGTCAGCGCAAGTGCTTTGCCCCCTATGGCATCAACTTCACCAAGGCCCACATGGCATCCCTGTCCCCCACCGACGACGAGCTGGAGAACGGCGAAAACTGGGAACTGGTGAACTCCAACGAGGCCGAGGGCAAGCAGTACATCGCCCGCAAGGCTATCCCCATCGCCCGCATCCTGTCTCTGGCCTGATTTCGGGCCGCTGAGGAGGTTTACACATGGCACACGATATGTACCTCACCTTTGACGAATACAAGGGTTTAGGCGGCACCGTTGATGCCGCTGCGTGGCCTCCGCTGGAATGTGCTTGCAGAAAACGCATTGACCGTCTGACGGATTCCCGTGTCCAGAACATGGCCGAGATTCCGATGGCGGTCAAGCTCTGCGTTTTTGCGCTGGCGCAGATGGAAAGCGTTGTCGGTGCTGTGGCGCAGGTCACATCGCCCACGGTTACATCGTTCAACACGGATGGCTACACCGAAAACCACGGGAATGTGCCGGATGCCGATGCCGCAGCCAAGCAGATGAACGCCATCGCGGCGGATATGCTGTACGGTGAGCTGGATGACTACGGCGTTCCCCTGTTGTATAGAGGAGTGAGGTAAAATGCAGCTTTGCAATGATACTATCACCCTGTACAACCGACGATTCGACCCGGAACAGGATTGCGACGTTTACGAGCGCACCATCATCCGGGGCGTTCACTGGTTCAATTCCGATGCAACCACCGTTGACAGCACGGGGCTGAAAGCGGCAAACAAGGTCACAATCCGCATCCCTGTTGATGCGGATTTCGGCGGTAAAGCATATCTGCCCCCTAAGCAGTATGCCGCTGCCGATGACCCCGCCGCCGCTTTTACTCTGGCCGCTGGCGATCTCATGGTTTTAGGTGTCGGCGCTGAGGGTCTACGCCCCGCCGCTATCCATGACACCTATTCCGAGGCCGCAACCGTCTTGCAGGTCACTGACAACCGCCGTGCCCCGCAGGCCCAGCATTGGAAAGTTGTAGGTGCGTAATGCAACTGTCAGTAGATTCGCGGTTTGATTTCGATAGCATAAACACTATTCTTACCAACCATGGCTTTGGAGATCATGGAATTGTCCAAAAAGTCATTGATAACGCGGTAATACGATGGTGCATGGATTACACTCCTGCGGACACATTTATGCTTGCAAAAAGCCCTTACGCCGCATCTGATATTGGCTCTGGCATCATCGTGTACCCCGGCCCCTATGCGCATTATATGTACATGGGCGAAGTTTACGGCCCGAATATTCCCGTTTTCGATGACAACAGTGGAACACCTACACGATTTTTCTCTCGTCCCGGAGAGAGAAAAACTCCCACCGGCAGAGCGATTCAGTACAAAACTGATAAAAACGCTCTAGCCGGGCCATTTTGGGCAGAACGCATGAAAGCCGATCACATCAGTGACATTGTAAGGGAGGCAAAAAATGCCGCAGGTATCAAATAGCACTGAGGGAATCCGAAAATGGTTTAGGCAATGCCCGCTGCTGTCTAAAAACAAACGATTTGGCGCTGATTACCTCGGTGAAAATCCAACCGAATACGCCATTTACGCATCACCATCCACTCTGAAATACCACGAGAATATTCTCGGAGATTATGTCCTGGATGATAAACAGACTCAAAACTATATTTTTGCTACGCGTGAGAATTTTGGGGCTGATGTCAAACAAAACTCCGATAACCTGGCTTTTTTTACTGCTCTCATCGCGTGGATGGTCGAACAAAATAACGCCCGAAACTTCCCCCATATAGAGGAGGGTCGGGTTTGTGCTATCGTGCCGACATTGACTGCATATCCTGCACAAATCGGTGTTGACAGTGCAAAATATCAGATTCAGATACAGATCACATATAGGAGAAACTGAATATGAAAATCGAACGTAAATACATGGCTCACTACCTGAACGCGAACTTCACCAACGATGAGGGCACGGCCAGCTATGTACGCCTGGGCAAAGACCTGGAGGAGTACAGCCCTGAGCTGTCCGCCAACGTCGAGAAGAAGTCGAACATCCTGGGCGAGACTTCTGTCACCATCGACAGCTACCAGAAGCAGGGCGAGGTCAGCCCCTACTACGCCGAGAAGGACGACCCGCTGTTCACCCGGCTGCAGGCCATCATCGACGGCGACCTGGTACTGGACGACCTGAAAACCGACATCGTCGAGGTCAAGCTCTGGGGTGAGGCGACCGCCGGTGCCTACCCCGCCATCAAGGAGGAGTGCTACATCGAAGTGTCCAGCTACGGCGGCGACACCACCGGCTACCAGATTCCCTTCAATGTCCACTACACCGGCGTCAAGACCAAGGGCACGTTTGACGTGAGCAAAAAGACCTTTACCCCTGCGGGCTAAGGCATAACGGAGGCACACTATGGAACTGAAAATTGACCGCGGCTTTAAAAGCTACGACGTTGTAGACCCGGATGGTACCTTAGCGGGAACCATCCGCATCAATCTGGCAGACCTCGGCCTGGCGGGCCGCTGGGAAGCCGTTCTGCATGAGCTGGAGCAGGTGGACACCACCAACATCACCATCGCGGACACCCTCGAACTGGACAAGCGCGTCAAGGAGAAAATCGACTACGCGCTCGGCAGCCCGGTGTCCGGGGTTCTGTTCGGCGGGCTGTCCTGCTTCTCGGTTTGTGAAGACGGCAAGCTCGTACTGGAGCACATCCTGGATGCTTTGGCCCCGCTGATGGAGGACGCCCAGAAATCTGTCGCCAAAGCCGCTGAGGAGCGCATCAAGCAGCACACCGCAGCATATGAGGGCAGCGCGGCAGGTCTGGCACCCGGCCAGCAGGCGTGAACGGATGGAGGCTGCCTGTCACCGTTGAGGTTGGCGGGCAGCCTTTTTCTATACGCTCGGATTTCAGGGCGGTGCTTGACGCCCTGAGTGCCATGCAGGCTGACGACCTACCTCCCGAGGAACAGCGCCTGGCCTGCCTGCGAATTTTGTACCCTCGCTGGCAGGAATTGCCGAGCCTGGCGGAAGCCTTCACCGAAGCGATGAAGTTTATTAACCTGGGCAGAGACGTGGACACCGACCTGCCTGCGGCGGCCCCGCTGGCCGACTGGGGTGAAGATGTACAACTCATCGCCCCCGCCGAAGTTCTCGGGTACAGCTGCCGCCAATGCGCCTACCTGCACTGGTGGGATTTTCTCGGGGCGTACATGAACATCGACCCGGAGGGGCTGTTTGGTACGGTTGTACGGATTCGCAGCAAGCGCCGTAAAGGCCAGAAGCTGGACAAATCCGAGGAGGAGTTCTGCCGGAACAACCCCGAGCTTGTCAAACACAAACACAAAAAGACCGAAGAAGAACTGCGCCTGCTGGCTTTGTTAGGAGAGTGAAAACGTGGCCAATCAAAAAATCGTCATCGATGCCCGCATCGACCGTAAGGCGGCGCAGGCTGACCTGAAAGCGCTGAAGGCGGACGTGGCGAATACCGCCAAGCAGATCGCATCCCTGGACAGACAAATCACTACTGCCTCCAATAAGCATCTTAAGTTGGCCGATGATCTCAAGACCGCCCAAAAGGCCGCTGCGAGCACTCAGGAGGCCATCGAGGAGATAGGCAGGAAGATAGACCTCAGCAAGCAGTACGAGGCCCTGCGGGGCCAGAATGAAGAACTGACGGCCACGCTGTCCAACCAAGACCAAACGGTCGAGCGCTTGACTGCCGACTACAAGGCGTTCCTTGCTGCGAGGGATAAGATGGGCGATAATTTCACCCCTGAGCAGGCCGCAGCCTCCGAGGCGGTTAATGCCAACTATAAATCCCGCATTGCCGCCGCGCAGACCGCAGCAGACGCTACCGCCGCCCAGCTGGAGCAGGTCAATCAGCAGATGGACGCCCTGCACAACCAGGGTGTAGGCATGACTGACCCCGAGGACGTCAAGCGTCTGGAGGCCCTAAATGCCCAGCTAGACAAGCAGAAGGCCAAGGCCGCCGCCGTCGATGAGGCGTACAAAAAGCAGAGTGCCACGGTCGCCGGGCTACAAAACCAGCAGACCGCACTGACAGCCACCTTGCAGAGCCAGCAGGCCGCTGTTTCCCGGCAGCAGAAGCTGGCGGGTTCACTCCCCACTGCTTCCAGCAGTAAGAGCGGCGATGAGGCCATCACCACGACGACCCAGCGCATCAAAGCAGCAAGCAAGGCTGCAACCTACTTCGGCAGCCGTCTCCGTCAGCTGGTGGTCGGGGCGCTGATTTTCAACCTGATCTCCAAAGCCCTGACCACCCTTGTCAATGGGATGGGCACGGCAATCCTGAAAACCAATGGTGTGCAGCAGGCTTTCGCCCAGCTGAAAGGCTCTGCGGCAACTGCCGCTGCCGGGCTGGCAAGCGCTCTCGCCCCCGTCATCACCTGGCTGATCAACCTGATAAACTCCCTGCTGAACGCCTTTATTCGCCTGATTTCCCTCATCACCGGCAAGAGCATCGGGGCCATGAAGAAGCAGGGCAAGGCCATCTCGGCCACTGGTTCTGCCGCCAAGAAAGCCTCCGGCGAGCTCGCCAAGTTTGACGAACTGGACGTTCTGAACAAGAACGACAGCGGAGGCGGCGGCAGCGGAATCGCCCCAGATTTCAGCGGTATCGACGAGACGGCCAACGCACTGAGCGACCGAATGAAGGAACTGCTCGACAAATTCAAAGAGGGCTTCAAGAAGGGCTTCGGCGACGCCGGGGAGGGCCTGAAAAACATCAAGGACGACCTCGCCAAAATCGGAGCAATCCTGAAAGAGATTTGGACAGACCCCGAGGTATCGGCAGCCGTTAAGCGCTTCACCGACACCTGCGCCTACGCGCTGGGTGAGGTCGTAGGCGCAGCGGCCTCCATCGGTGTGTCCATTGCCGAGAATCTGGTCGGCGGCCTGGCCCGCTACTTAGAGCGAAACAAGGAGTTTCTGAAGGGAATCCTTGCTAACGCTTTCAACCTTGGCGCAGACATCGTGGGGTTGTTCGGCGATTTTGCTGCAGCCGTCGCCGTTGTTTTCCGCAGCCTGGGCAGCGAGGGAGCCAAGCAGCTGACCTCGGGCTTCATTGGCATTTTTGCCAACTCGGCCCTGGGCCTGGTGCAGACCGTGGAGCAGATCGGCTACGCCCTGGCAAAGCCGCTGATGCAGCCCTTCATTGACAACGCAGAGAAAATCCGGGAAGTGTTCTCGAACTTCTTTGCCGCCATCGCTCCGTTTTTTGTGGGTATCTCGGATGGCATCGCGGACTTCTACGCGGCACTCGGGAACTTGTACAACGAGGTCATCAAGCCTCTGATTGACGGTCTGGCCGAGTTCAATAGCAGCATCCTGGGTAGCCTGCTGGACAAGCTGAACGCATTCTTAGAATCGTTGACTGGGCTGGCCGACCCGCTGCACATCGCCGGAGAGACTATCGGCTTCTTGGTCGGAGCCTTTGGCGGGCTGCAGGTAGCCGCGGGGTTTGTTTCTGCCGCGGTCGGCTTCCTGGCATCCCCCTTTGGTATCGCCGTGGCAGCCATCGGGGCCGCTATTGCCGCGGGTGTGCTTTTGTACCAGAACTGGGACATGGCCAAGGACAAGGTGCAGGGCCTGATCGACACGATACAGCCCGCCTTTGCGGCCATCAAGACCGCAGCACTCAATCTGGCTACTGCCGTCGAGGAGACCTGGACTACCTACGTCGTCCCTGTCCTTGACAGCGCCAAGACAGCCATCCAGAGCCTGTGGGAGATCGTCATTCAATTCTGGGAGGGCATCGTCTACCCCATCATCCAGGAGATCATGGCGGTCATTCTCGAGCTTTGGAACGACAGCCTGAAACCGCTGTGGGACAAAATCACCGACCTCGTGCAGAGCGTCATCGCCCTGGTACAGGTGCTCTGCCAATGGGTGGTGGCTATCATTGCCGCCATCGTGCAGGCAGTTCTGGAGCTTTGGAACCAAGTGCTCGCACCCCTTATCAGCTGGCTGCTTGCCACCTTTGGCCCGGTTTTCAAGGACGTTTTCAACGCCATCGGAACCGTCGTCAAGACCATCATCAAGGTAATCTGCGACAAAATCGACATGGCGCTCACCGCACTGAAGGGCATCATCGACTTTTTGACCGGCGTCTTTAAGGGCGACTGGGAGGGTGCATGGAATGCAATCAAGCAAATCTTCTTCGGGGTTTTTGACTCCCTGCACAAGAAAGCAGCGGACGTGCTGAATGGAATCAAGGAACTGGTAGGCAACGTCGTCCAGGGCGTGAAAGACCTGGTCAGCGGCCTGGGTGACCTCGGCGGAGCTATCGCGAACAAAGTCTCCTCCGCCTGGAATGCAGTCACCAGCGGGTCTCCCGCGCAGCAAAGCATGGAAGCCCCCCTGGCAAGCCTGCCGGTGCCCGCGCTGGCCCGGGGCGCAGTCATTCCCCCGAACCACAGGTTTCTGGCAATGCTGGGCGACCAGACCAATGGCACGAACGTCGAGGCCCCGCTGGAGACCATCCA
>ERZ780144.537-NODE-537-length-52461-cov-27.257852_pt1 | contig 52461 bp, 47 predicted proteins | sample MGYA00511380_ERZ780144 | MGnify/ENA primary metagenome ERZ780144 (study PRJEB29588, sample SAMEA1965858) | human gut metagenome | biome: human gut; feature: human-associated habitat; material: faeces | place: Denmark | collected 2008/2010 ... | reverse complement strand
AGAACACCTCGCAGGGCGGCGGCTCGACCATCACGCAGCAGCTGGCCAAGAACCTCTTTCCGCGCGATACGGCCCGCAACCGCAGCCGCGTGGCCCGCACGGCGAAGCTCGTAACGTCGAAGTTCAAGGAGTGGATCACGGCCCTGAAGCTCGAATACAACTACACGAAGGAGGAGATCGCCGCGATGTACCTCAATACGGTCGAATACGGCTCGAACGCCTACGGCATCAAGGCTGCGGCCCACACCTTCTTCAACAAGGAGCCCGACGAGCTGAACGTGCAGGAGGCCGCCGTACTCGTGGGCGTGGTCAATGCGCCGACGCGCTACTCGCCCGTGCGCAATCCCGACAACGCGCTGGCGCGCCGTAACCTCGTCCTCTCGCGCATGGCCGAGGCCGGAGCGCTGACGCGGGGGCAGTGCGACTCGATCTCGGCACTCCCGATCGTGCTCAACTACAAGCCCGTGTCGCATAACGAGGGCATCGCGACCTATTTCCGCGAGATGCTCCGCCTGGTGATGAACGCCGACCGCCCGAAGCGCAGCCAGTTCTACACGCAGTGGGACTACGAGCAGGCGGTGCGCGAGTACGAGGAGAACCCGCTCTACGGCTGGTGCCGCAAGAATGTCAAGGCCGACGGCACGCCCTACAACATCTACCGCGACGGCCTGAAGATCTACACGACGATCAACTCCTCGATGCAGCGCTACGCCGAGCAGGCCGTGCAGAAGCAGCTTGAGACGGTGATCCAGCCCGCGATGGACGCGCAGTACCGGCGCACAAAGGTGCTTTTCGTGGATGCCGACCGCGAGGAGCGCGAGCGGATCATGCGCCACGCCATTCGCTATTCGGACCGCTACCGCGAGATGAAGAACGCCGGGGCCAGCGCGCGGGAAATCGAGGCGGCGTTCGACCGCCCCTGCTCGATGAAGGTCTTCACGTTCAAGGGCGACCGCGACACGCTGATGACGCCGCGCGACTCGATCCTCCACCACAAGCGCATCATGCGCGCCGCCTTCGTGGCGATGGACCCCCGCACGGGCTACGTGAAGGCCTACGTCGGCGGCCCGAACTTCCGCTACTTCAAGTACGACATGGCCAAGCAGGGCAAGCGGCAGATCGGTTCGACGATCAAGCCCTTCGTCTATACGTTTGCCATCGACCACCTCGGCATGACCCCCTGCACGATGGTGCCCAACCTGCCGACGACGATCGAGACGGCCAACGGCACGGCCTGGTCGCCCAAGGAGGCCGGGAAGGTCGAGTACGACGGCGTGCTGCACCCGTTGAGCTGGGGCCTGGCCCGCAGCCGCAACAACTATTCGGCCTGGATCATGAAGCAGGCCAAGCAGCCCGAGGCCGTGGCCGACTTCATCCACAACATGGGCATCCGCAGCTACATCGACCCCGTGCCGGCACTCTGCCTCGGCACCTCCGAATCGAACGTCTACGAACTGGTGAGCGCCTTCTCGACCTTCGCCAACGAGGGCGTGCACAACGACCCGATCTTCGTCACGCGCATCGAGGACAGGCAGGGCAACCTCATCGCCAGCTTCATCCCGCAGTCGCAGGACGCCATCAGCGAGCGCACGGCCTACACGATGCTGACGATGCTGCAGGGCGTCGTGAAGTCGGGCACGGCCGGACGCCTCAACTGGATGTACAACATGAAGGATGTCGAGCTGGGCGGCAAGACCGGCACGTCGAACAAGAACCGCGACGCCTGGTTCATGTGCGTGGCCCCGCGGCTGGTGGCCGGCGCATGGGTCGGCGGCGAGGACCAGTCGGTGCACCTGCTCGCGCGCGGCGAGGGCAGCGTTGTGGCGCTGCCCATCGTGGGCGACTTCCTGCAGCGGGTCTACGACGACGGACGCCTCGGCGTGACGCGCGAGGACCGCTTCGTGCGCCCGACCCTCATGCCGCAGTACGACTGCGAGGACGAGGCGGAGCCGGCCGACCAGCGCGCCTCCGAAACGGGCATCGACGAGGACGACGCCTTCTTCGATTAGCGGAAGCGACGCCGCGGCGGAGCAGGAAGAGAGCCCGGTGCGCGGCGGAGTGAATGGACCACAAAGAACCGAAATAGATCGAAAAAAATGAAAATTGCAATCGTGGGGGCCAGCGGAGCCGTTGGCCAGGAGTTTCTGAAGATTCTCGAGGAGCGGGCGCTGCCGATCGACGAACTGCTGCTGTTCGGGTCGGAACGCAGTGCCGGCCGGACCTATACGTTCCGCGGCCGGGAGATCCCGGTGCGGCTGCTGCAGCACAACGACGATTTCCGCGGCGTGGATTTCGCCCTGACGTCGGCCGGAGCCGGCACGTCGCGCGAGTTTGCCGAGACGATCACCCGGTACGGCACCGTGATGATCGACAACTCGAGCGCCTTCCGCATGGAGGCTGACGTGCCGCTGGTCGTGCCGGAGGTCAACCCCGAGGATGCGAAGAACGCCCCGCGGCGGATCATCGCCAACCCCAACTGCACGACCATCCAGATGGTCGTGGCGCTGAATGCCATCGAACGGCTGTCGCACATCACGCGTGTGCACGTCTCGACCTACCAGTCGGCCAGCGGCGCGGGAGCTGCGGCGATGGCCGAGCTTGAGGCGCAGCATGCCGAGCTGTGCGCCGGCAAGGAGCCGACGGTCAGCAAGTTCGCCTTCCAGCTCGCCTACAACGTCATTCCCCACATCGACGTCTTCACCGAAAACGACTACACGAAGGAGGAGATGAAGATGTTCAACGAGACGCGCAAGATCATGCACTCGGACATCCGCGTCTCGGCGACCTGCGTGCGCGTGCCCGTCATGCGGGCCCACTCGGAGAGCGTCTGGCTCGAGACCGAACGCCCCGTCTCGGTCGAGGAGGCCCGTGCGGCCTTCGCCGCGGCGCCCGGCGTGGTGCTCATGGACGATCCCGCCGCGAAGGTCTACCCGATGCCGCTCTTCGTCGCCGGCAAGGACCCCGTTTACGTGGGCCGCATCCGCCGCGACCTGACCTCGGACAACGGGCTGACCTTCTGGTGCGTGAGCGACCAGATCCGCAAGGGTGCGGCGCTCAATGCCGTGCAGATTCTCGAAACGCTCCTCTGACGGCGGGGCATCGGACAACGGAAAGGGCCGGAGATCGTTCTCCGGCCCTTTTGTCGTATGCGGCGGGGACCCGGCTGAAGTCCCCGGCCGTCCGAATGCCCCGCGAGGCGTCAGATCTTCTCGAGCTCCACGGTGAAGTGGCGCAGGATCGGCGCCTCGAAGGTGATGCGGTAGCCCGTGGTGATCTCGTTGCGGCGCTCGTAGATGTTGCGGCACGCTGCGGCGATCACGCGGATGTGGTTGTCCGTGTAGACGCGGCGCGGGATGGCCAGGCGCAGCAGTTCGAGCGCCGGGTAGCGGTTCTCGTGCGTCTCGGGATCGCGGTCCGCGAGGATCGAGCCGATCTCCACGCCGCGGATGCCTGCCTCGATGTAGAGCTCCACACCCAGCGTCTGGGCGATGAACTGCTCCTTCGGGAGGTTCGGAAGCACCTTCTTGGCGTCGATGAAGATGGCGTGGCCGCCCGCCGGACGCTGGTACGGCACGCCGTACTCGTCGAGCAGGTCGCCCAGCAGCTTCACCTGGCGGATGCGGGCGTCGAGCTGCTCGAACTCCGTATTCTCCTCCAGACCCACGGCCAGGGCATCCATGTCACGTCCCGACATGCCGCCGTAGGTGACATAACCCTCGAACATGATGCTGAACGACATGGCCTTGCGGTAGAGCTCCTCGGAGCGCATCGCCACGAAGCCGCCCATGTTCACCACGCCGTCCTTCTTGGCCGAGATGGTCATGATGTCGGCATAGGTGTAGATCTCGTGCACGATCTCCTTGATGCTCTTGTCGGCATAGCCCTCCTCGCGCGTCTTGATGAAGTAGGCGTTCTCGGCAAAGCGCGCCGAGTCGATCAGCAGGGGCACGCCGTAGCGGCGGCACACCTCGGCCGTCTCGCGGATGTTGCGCATCGATACGGGCTGTCCGCCGGCCGTGTTGTTGGTGATCGTCAGCACGACGCACGGCACCTTCTCGCGGGGATTCTCCCGAAGGATCTTCTCCAGCTTCGCGGTGTCCATCTCGCCCTTGAAGGGAATTTCGAGCTGCGTGTCGGCTGCGGCGTCGATCGTGCAGTCCACGGCGTGGCAGTGGCGGAATTCGATGTGGCCCTTCGTGGTGTCGAAGTGCGAGTTGCCCGGGACGATGTCGCCCTCCTTGAGCAGGGCCGAGAAGATGACGTTCTCGGCGGCGCGTCCCTGGTGCGTGGGCAGGAAGTAGGGCATGCCGAAGATGCGCTCGACGGTCTGCTTCAGGCGGAAGAACGACAGCGCGCCGGCGTAGCTCTCGTCGCCGGTCATCATGGCGGCCCACTGGCGGTCGGACATCGAACCCGTGCCGGAGTCGGTCAGCAGGTCGATCGCCACCTGGTCGGCACGCAGCTTGAAGAGGTTGTAGTGCGCTTCGCGGATCCAGGCTTCGCGCTCTTCGCGCGTCGAGGTGCGGATGGCCTCGGTCATCTTGATCTTGTAAGGTTCGCAATAAGGAAGTGTCATAGAAAATGGTTTTTTAGGTTATGGATCGTTACTCTTTCCGGTAAAATTACAAAAAAAATCTCATATTCTTGTTTCGGGCATCTTATTTGTTCCTTCGGAGGGTGAATTTTGATTCGGCAATCCCCCTTTTTTCCTATCTTTATGCAACCATTGATCGTTTCATTCTTAACTTTTCTGCTTATGGCAAACGATTCGACATCCGGGGCCCGCTTCACCGTGCGTGAGCTGCCCTACGCCTACGACGCCCTTGCGCCGCAACTCTCCGAAGAGACGCTGCGTTACCACCACGACAAGCACTATGCGGGCTACGTGGCCAAACTCAACGAACTGATCCTCGACACGCCCTACGAGGGGCAGCCGCTCGAGGACATCATCCTTGCGGCCGACGGCGCCGTCTACAACAACGCCGCGCAGGCCTGGAATCACGCCTTCTACTTTGAACAGCTCTCGCCCGATCCGCAGCGCGTGCCGACGGGAGCGCTTGCCGACGCCGTCGTCCGCACGTTCGGATCGGTCGACGCGCTCCGCGAGCGGATGAACCGCGAGGCCGTCGGCTTGTTCGGCTCGGGGTGGGTGTGGCTCGCCGCCGACCGGCAGGGCGGTCTGGTGATCGTCAGCGGCCCGAATGCCGGCAATCCGCTGCGGCAGGGCCTTGTGCCGCTGCTCTGCATCGACGTCTGGGAGCACGCCTACTACATCGACTACCGCAACCGGCGGGCCGATGCCGTTGCGGCACTGTGGGACCGCATCGACTGGAAGACGGTCGGCGAACGCTACGCAAAACGCTGATCCGGTGACGGATCGTGCGGCGGGGAGCGGCCTTCGGGTCGCTCCCCACTGTTGTTTTTTGTTGCCGTTTGTACACAAGTTTTGTTCATAATCGGCATTCCGCTCTATTTTTTGGATGCGTTTATGCCCTTTTTTGCCGGAAAGAGTGTATCTTCGCGGCGCGTAATGTGGTAAACCAGATGCCGATGCGGATCCAATATCTTCTTTGCGTGCTGCTTTTCTTCCTGGCGGGCACCCTCGAACCGGCCGCTCCCGCTCCGTGCGGAGACGTCGATTCCGGTGCGGTCCTTTCCGAATGCGGCACCCTGCATCGCTCCGACGTTCTGCATCGTTCTGACGATCTGCTTTGCCGTGTGGCGGCGCCCGAGGCGGGCGACGTGACCGAACTGTCGGAATACCACACCGTCCAGCGGCTGCCGGGAGCCGGAAACGCCGGTCCGCACGCCGACGCCCTGCGCTGTGCCGCGATGCGCCAGCCTGCACGGCTTCCCGCCTGCGGCTTCCATCCCCGTCCGAAGGAGCACTACCTCTACAGCCTCGGGCGGATCGTGATTTAGCCCCGGACGGGGCCCTGTGCCTTTGGCCGCGTGCCGGAGCGGCCGGTACGATGCGCACGCCGCGGCGTGCGCCGAGAACGATTCCGTAAAACAAACAAGATAATCTATGTATTTTACCCTGTTGGTGGTCGTGATCCTTACGGCCATTGCGCTGGTGGCCGTGGCCCTGGGTATCGCCCGGGCGATCTCGCCCCGCTCCTACAACTCGCAGAAGGGCGAGGCCTACGAGTGCGGCATTCCCACGCGCGGAAAATCGTGGATGCAGTTCAAGGTGGGTTACTACCTCTTCGCCATCCTCTTTCTGATGTTCGACGTCGAGACCGTCTTCCTCTTCTCGTGGGCCGTCGTGGTGCAGGAGCTGGGCGTCTACGGTCTGGTGAGCATCCTCTTTTTCCTGGTAGTACTGATTTTGGGCCTGGCCTACGCCTGGCGGAAAGGAGCTTTGGAATGGAAGTGAAAATGCCCCGTATCAAGTCGATGAAATACGAGGATTTCAACGACAACGAGTACCTCGAGAAGATGGCCGCCGAGCTGCGTGCCAACAACGTGAACGTCATCGTGGGGTGTCTGGACAATCTGATCGAGTGGGGCCGCAGCAACAGTCTCTGGCCGCTGACCTTCGCCACGAGCTGCTGCGGCATCGAGTTCATGGCCGTGGGCGCCGCGCGCTACGATTTTGCCCGGTTCGGGTTTGAAGTGGCCCGCGCCTCCCCGCGCCAGGCCGACTTCATCATGGTCGCCGGTACGATCACCCACAAGATGGCCCCCGTGCTGCGGCGCCTCTACGACCAGATGGCCGACCCGAAGTACGTGATCGCCGTGGGCGGCTGCGCCATCAGCGGCGGCCCCTTCAAGCGGTCGTACCACGTCGTCAACGGCGTGGACCAGATCCTGCCCGTCGACGTCTACATCCCGGGCTGCCCGCCGCGTCCCGAGGCGATGCTCTACGGACTGATGCAGCTGCAGCGCAAGGTGCGCCTGCAGCGCTTCTTCGGCGACGTCAACCGGCAGATCGACGAGAAGGAGTACGACGAGCTGATGCGGCGCGACCTGACGGCCGAAAAGAACGATTTGAACGTGGAAAGAGCTGACAAACATGAATGATACGCTGAAAGAGAGAATGACGGCCTGGGAACCCGCGGCCGTCGCGTGCGAGCAGGGCGACGGATACTTCGCCGTGCCGCCCGAGCGGCTGCACGCGCTGGCCGAGCGGCTGCATGCCGAGGGATTCGACTTCCTGCGCAGCCTCACGGGCATGGACTGGGGCGAGGAGGGCCTCGGCGCCGTCTACCATATCGAATCCACCGCCACGGGCGAGAACATCGTCCTGCGCACGGTGACACCCGACCGCGAGCGGCCCGTGCTGCCGTCGGTCTGCGACGTGTGGCGCGCCGCGGAGCTCAACGAACGCGAGGTCTTCGACTACTTCGGCGTCCGTTTCCTGAACCATCCCGACATGCGGCGCCTCTACCTGCGCGACGACTGGGTGGGATACCCCCTGCGCAAGGACTACGACCCGTCGCTGAACCCCCTGCGCATGAGCAACGAGGTCTCGCGCGATGATGCGCCGAGCTACGAGCTGCTGCCCGACGGCAGCTACATCCGCAAGCGCACGCCGATCTTCGACGAGAGCGAGTACGTCATCAACATCGGTCCCCAGCACCCGGCCACGCACGGCGTGCTGCGCTTCCGCGTCTCGCTCGAGGGCGAGATCATCCGCAAGCTCGACGTACACTGCGGCTACATCCACCGCGGCATCGAGAAGATGTGCGAGGAGCTGACCTATCCGCAGACCCTCGCGCTCACGGACCGGCTCGACTACCTCGGCGCTTCGCAGAACCGCCACGCGCTGTGCATGTGCATCGAGCGGGCGATGGGGGTCGAGGTCTCCGAGCGCGTGCAGTACATCCGCACGATCATGGACGAGCTGCAGCGCATCGACTCGCACCTGCTCTTCTTCTCGTGCCTCTGCATGGACATGGGCGCCCTGACGGCCTTCTTCTACGGCTTCCGCGACCGCGAGAAGGTGCTCGACATCCTCGAGCAGACGACCGGCGGCCGCCTGATTCAGGCCTACAACACGATCGGCGGCGTGCAGGCCGACATCCATCCCGATTTCGTGCGCAAGGTCAAGGAGCTGATCGCCTACCTGCGCCCCACGCTGCGCGAGTACCACGAGATCTTCACGGGCAACGTCATCGCCCGCGAACGGTTGGAGGGCACGGGCGTGCTCTCGCGCGCCGACGCCATCTCGTTTGGCGCCACAGGCGGCACGGGCCGCGCGTCGGGCTGGGCCTGCGACGTGCGCAAGCGCCACCCCTACGCCATGTACGGCCAGGTCGACTTCCGCGAGGTGCTCTTTACCGAGGGCGACTGCATGGCCCGCTACATGGTCCGCATGCGCGAGATCGAAGAGAGCATGCGCATCATCGAGCAGCTCGTCGACAACATCCCCGAGGGACCCTATCAGCTGAAGATGAAGCCCGTGATCCGCATCCCCGAGGGCAGCTACTACGCCGCCGTCGAGGGGAGCCGCGGCGAGTTCGGCGTCTTCATCGAGAGCCGCGGCGAGAAGTCGCCCTACCGCATGAAGTTCCGCTCGACGGGCCTGCCGCTCGTCTCCTGCATGGAGACCATCGCCCGCGGGGCGAAGATCGCCGACCTGATCGCCATCGGCGGCACGCTCGACTATGTCGTGCCCGATATTGACCGTTAACCGCTAATTGAAAGACTATGTTTGATTTCGGTATCATTTCGAGCTGGATTCACGAACTGCTCACCTCGATCATGCCCGTCGGACTGGCCGTCTTCATCGAGTGTGTCGTCATCGGCGTCTGCCTGCTGCTGATGTACGCGGTGATCGCCATTCTGATGATCTTCATGGAGCGCAAGGTCTGCGCGGCGTTCCAGTGCCGCCTGGGTCCCGTGCGCGTGGGCCCGTGGGGCACGCTGCAGGTCATCGGCGACGTCTTCAAGATGCTCACCAAGGAGATCATCACCATCCGCCACTCGGACCGTTTCCTCTACAACCTGGCCCCCTATCTGGTGATCCTCGCCTCGGTGCTGGCTTTCGCCTGCCTGCCGATCAACCGCGGGCTGGAGATCCTGGACTTCAACGTCGGCGTCTTCTTCCTGATGGCCGCCTCGTCGATCGGCGTGGTCGGCATCCTGCTGGCCGGCTGGAGCTCCAACAACAAGTATTCACTCATCGGCGCCATGCGCAGCGGCGCGCAGATGATCTCCTATGAACTGTCGATCGGCCTGTCGATCCTCACGATCATTGTCCTGACCGATACGATGCAGTTTTCGGAGATCGTCCTGCGCCAGGCCGACGGCTGGTTCATCTTCAAGGGCCACATCCCCGCCATCATCGCCTTCGTCATCTACCTGATCGCCGGCAACGCCGAGGACAACCGCGGGCCGTTCGACCTGCCCGAGGCCGAGTCGGAGCTCACGGCCGGATACCATACGGAGTATTCGGGCATGCACTTCGGACTGTTCTACGTCGCCGAGTTCGTCAACCTGTTCATCATCGCCGGCGTTGCCGCCACGATTTTCCTCGGCGGCTGGATGCCGCTGCACATCCCCGGCTGGGAGGGCTTCAATGCTGTCATGGACTGGATTCCGGGCTTCGTGTGGTTCTTCGGCAAGGCCTTCTTCGTCGTCTGGCTCCTGATGTGGATCAAGTGGACCTTCCCGCGCCTGCGCGTCGACCAGATCCTGACGCTCGAATGGAAATACCTCGTGCCCATCGGCCTGGCGAACCTGCTGCTGATGGTCATCGTTGTCGTCTTCAAACTTCATTTTTAGTCATGAGCAACTATGTAAAGGGACTCTTCGGCGGCGTGCATTCGCTGCTCACGGGCATGAAGGTCACCCTGCGCGAGTTCTTCACGCCCAAAGTCACCGAGCAATACCCCGAGAACCGCGCCACGCTGAAGATGTTTGACCGCTACTGCGGCGAACTGACCATGCTCCGCGACGCCGAGGGCCACAACAAGTGCATCGCCTGCGGGCTCTGCCAGAACAACTGCCCCAACGGCACGATCCGCATCACGACCGAGACGGTCACCGACCCCGAGACGGGCAAGTCGCGCAAGCGGCTCGTGCGTTACGAATACGACCTCGGCTCGTGCATGTTCTGCCACCTGTGCGTCAACGCCTGCCCGACGGGGGCGATCCGCTTCGCCCCGACGTTCGAGCATGCCGTCTATACGCGTGAAAAACTCGTCAAAACATTGAACGAATAAGCCATGGAGATCACACTCGAACTGATCGTCTTCACCGTGCTGGCGCTCTTCATCACCGTGAGCGCCATCCTGGCCGTCACCACGCGGCGCATCCTGCGTGCGGCCACCTACCTGCTGTTCGTGCTCTTCGGTACGGCGGGTATCTACTTCCAGCTCAACTACTCGTTCCTCGGCGCCGTGCAGATGCTCATCTACGCCGGCGGCATCACGGTGCTCTACGTCTTCTCGATCCTGCTGACCTCGAGTGAGGGCGACCGCTCGGAGGACCTGCGCGGCTACAAGCTCGTCGTGGGCCTGCTGGCCACGCTCGCCGGACTGGGCGTCTGCCTCTGGATCACGCTCCGGCACAAGTTCGTGCCGTCGCTCTTCGAGCACGGCGAGCTGCACGTCAGCCGCATCGGCCATGCGCTGATGAGCAGCGACAAGTACGGCTACGTCCTGCCGTTCGAGGTCATCAGCGTGCTGCTGCTGGCCTGCATCGTCGGCGGCATCATGATCGCCCGCAAACGCTGAAAAACATCCGGACTATGATACACATGGAATACTACCTGATCGTCTCTACGATCATGATGTTCGTGGGAATCTACGGATTCGTCACGCGCCGCAACCTGCTGGCGATGCTCATCTCCGTCGAGCTGATCCTCAACTCGGTGGACATCAACTTCGTCGTCTTCAACCGCTTCCTCTTCCCGGGCGAGCTCGAGGGCTTCTTCTTCACGCTCTTCGCCATCGGGATCAGCGCCGCCGAGACGGCCGTGGCCATCGCCATCATCATCAACATCTACCGCAACCTGCGCAACATCCACGTCAAGAGCCTGCGCGGCATGAAGTGGTAATACGCCGTAAACAAAGTCGCTTATGGAATATACGATTCTTCTGCTCGTGCTGCCCTTCGTGAGCTTCCTGCTGCTCGGCCTCTTCGGCATGAAGATGCGCCCGAAGGCGGCCGGACTCGTCGGCACGGCCGTCGTGGCCGTCGTGGCCGCGGTGAGCTACGTGACCGCCTGGGAGTACTTCTTCGTCCAGGGACGCGACGCCGCGGGCCTCTACCCGACGACGATCCCGTGGAACACCCTCTGGCTGCCCATCAGCGGGACGCTGCACATCGACCTGGGCATCCTGCTCGATCCCATCTCGGTGATGATGCTCGTCGTCATCTCGACCGTCTCGCTCATGGTCCACATCTACTCGTTCGGATACATGAAGGGCGAGCGGGGCTTCCAGCGCTACTACGCCTTCCTGTCGCTCTTCACGATGAGCATGCTGGGACTGGTCGTCGCCACGAACATCTTCCAGATGTACCTCTTCTGGGAGCTGGTGGGCGTAAGCTCCTACCTGCTCATCGGCTTCTACTACACGAAGAAGGAGGCGATCGCCGCCTCGAAAAAGGCCTTCATCGTCACGCGCTTCGCCGACCTGGGCTTTCTGGTCGGCATCCTCTTCTACGGCTTCTACGCCGGGACCTTCTCCTTCACGCCCGACGCGCGGGTGCTGGCGGCGGCCGGTACGATGATCCCGCTGGCGCTCGGGCTGATGTTCATCGGCGGCGCCGGCAAGAGTGCCATGTTCCCGCTGCACATCTGGCTGCCCGACGCCATGGAGGGCCCGACGCCCGTCTCGGCGCTGATCCATGCCGCGACGATGGTCGTCGCGGGTGTCTACCTTGTGGCGCGCATGTTCCCGCTCTTCATAGGCTACGCTCCCGAGGTACTCCACTGGACGGCCTACATCGGCGCCTTCACGGCGCTCTACGCCGCCGTCGTGGCCTGCGTGCAGAGCGACATCAAGCGCGTGCTGGCCTTCAGCACCATCTCGCAGATCGGCTTCATGATCGTCTCGCTCGGGGTCTGCACCTCGGCCGATCCCCACGCCGGCGGACTGGGCTACATGGCCTCGATGTTCCACCTCTTTACGCACGCCATGTTCAAGGCGCTGCTCTTCCTCGGGGCGGGCTGCATCATCCACGCCGTGCACTCGAACGAGATGTCGGCCATGGGCGGCCTGCGCCGCTACATGCCCCTGACGCACGCGACGTTCCTCGTGGCGTGCCTGGCCATCGCCGGAATCTGGCCCCTGAGCGGCTTCTTCTCCAAGGACGAGATCCTCACCGCCGCCTTCGCCTTCAGCCCCGTGATGGGGTGGGTGATGACGGCCATTGCCGCCCTGACGGCCTTCTACATGTTCCGTCTCTACTTCAACATCTTCTGGGGGCGTGAGAACCGCGAGCTCCATGCCGCGCACACGCCGCACGAGGCACCCCTCACGATGACGCTGCCGCTCCTGCTGCTGGCCCTGGTGACCCTCGTGGCGGGATGGATTCCCTTCGGGGAGTTCATCTCGAGCAACGGCGAGGCCTACGCGATCCACATCGACCGCGGCGTGGCGGCCGTGAGCCTCTGCGTGGCCCTGGCGGCCATCGCCCTCGCCACGTGGATGTACGCCCGTCCGCAGCAGCCCGTGGCCGACCGTCTGGCCCGCACCTTTGCGGGACTGCACCGCGCGGCCTACCACCGCTTCTACATCGACGAGGTCTACCAGTTCATCACCCACCGCGTGATCTTCGCCTGCATCTCGACGCCGATCGCCTGGTTCGACCGCCACGTCGTCGACGGCTTCTTCAACTCGCTGGCCGCGGCGACGAACGCCGTGGCGGAGTGGATCCGCGTGATCCAGAGCGGCAGCGTGCAGCGCTACTGCATCTGGATGCTGAGCGGCGCGCTGGGCCTCACGATCCTCATCCTGTTAATCTGTTAATCCGGAAGCTACAATGAATATGTTATCCCTGTTCCCCCTCATCCCGCTGGTGATGATGCTGGGACTCTGGCTCTCGAAGTCCACGCGGCAGATCCACGCCGTGATGGCGACCGGCTCGGCCGCGCTGCTCGTGCTGGCCGTGGTGCTGGTCGTGCGCTTCCTGGGCCTGCGCGAAGCGGGTGAGACGGCCGCGATGCTCTTTACCGACAGCCACGTCTGGTACGCTCCGCTCAACATCCACTACGCCGTCGGCGTCGACGGCATCTCGGTGGCCATGCTCCTCCTGTCGGCCATCATCGTCTTCACGGGCACGTTCGCCTCGTGGCGCATGCAGGAGCAGGTCAAGGAGTATTTCCTCTGGTTCTCGCTGCTGAGCGTCGGGGTCTTCGGGTTCTTCATCTCGGTGGACCTCTTCACGATGTTCCTCTTCTACGAGGTGGCCCTCATCCCGATGTACCTGCTCATCGGCGTCTGGGGCAGCGGCCGCAAGGAGTATGCCGCCATGAAGCTCACGCTGATGCTCATGGGCGGTTCGGCGCTGCTGCTCATCGGCATCCTGGGCATCTACTTCGGCTCGGGCGCCACGACGATGAACGTGCTGGAGATCGCGCAGCTGCACAACATTCCCGTCGCGCAGCAGCGCATCTGGTTCCCGCTCGTCTTCGTCGGCTTCGGCATCCTCGGCGCCCTCTTCCCGTTCCACACGTGGAGCCCCGACGGCCACGCCTCGGCCCCGACGGCCGTGTCGATGCTCCATGCCGGCGTGCTGATGAAGCTCGGCGGCTACGGCTGCTTCCGCGTGGCGATGTACCTGCTGCCCGAGGCGGCGCAGGAGCTCAGCTGGATATTCATCATCCTGACGACAATCTCGGTGGTCTACGGCGCCTTCTCGGCCTGCGTGCAGACCGACCTGAAGTACATCAACGCCTATTCGTCCGTTTCGCACTGCGGACTGGTGCTCTTCGCCATCCTGATGATGAACACCACGGCCGCGACGGGCGCCGTGCTCCAGATGTTGAGCCACGGCCTGATGACGGCGCTCTTCTTCGCGCTCATCGGCATGATCTACGGCCGCACCCACACGCGCGACGTGCGCGAGTTGAGCGGCCTGATGAAGATCATGCCCTTCCTGGCGGTCGGCTACGTCATTGCGGGTCTGGCGAACCTCGGTCTGCCGGGCCTGAGCGGCTTCGTCGCCGAGATGACGATCTTCAACGGCGCCTTCGCGCATGCCGACGCCTTCCACCGCACGGTGACGATCATCGCCTGCACGTCGATCGTCATCACGGCGGTCTACATCCTGCGCGTCGTGGGCCGCATCCTCTACGGCACGTGCAGCAACCCGGCGCACCTCAAGCTCACGGACGCCACGTGGGACGAGCGCCTTTCGGTCATCTGCCTCATCGTCGCCGTCGCCGGCATGGGCCTCGCCCCGCTGTGGGTGAGCGACCTGGTCCGCGAGGGCGTCACGACGGTCATTACCCACCTGATGAATTAACGCGGCTATGGATTACGCAAACATCTTCCTCTACATGCGCGCCGAGGTGACGCTCACCGCGGTGCTCGTCCTGATCTTCCTCTTCGACCTCTTCGCTCCGGAGCGGATGCGCCGCCACTTCTCCGCCGTGGCGTGCGGGCTGCTCGTCGTGCAGCTGCTGGTGAACCTCGTGCCGCACGAGGCCGGCGTGCTCTTCGGCGGCATGTTCCGCTACGAACCCATGCACGGCGTGGTGAAGAGCATCCTGACGATCGGTACGCTGCTCGTCTTCCTGCAGGCCGACACGTGGCTGCGCCGCGACGACACGCGCCACAAGCAGGGCGAATTCTACATCCTGACGCTCTCGACGCTGCTCGGGCTCTTCTTCATGATCGGCGCCGACAACTTCCTGCTCTTCTTCATCGGCATGGAGCTGGCCTCGGTGCCCATGGCCTGCCTGGTGGCCTTCGACAAGTACAAGGGCCACTCGGCCGAGGCGGGGGCCAAGTACATCCTCAGCGCCCTGTTCGCCAGCGGACTGATGCTCTACGGCATCTCGTTCCTCTACGGCACGACCGGCACGCTCTACTTCGACGACATGGCCGCCCGCATCGACGGCTCGCCGCTGCAGGTGCTCTCGCTCGTCTTCTTCTTCGCCGGGCTCGGATTCAAGCTCTCGCTCGTGCCGTTCCACCTCTGGACGGCCGACGCCTACCAGGGTGCCCCGACCGTGGTGACGGGCTACCTGTCGGTCGTCTCGAAGGCTGCCGCGGCCTTCGCGCTGATGACCGTGCTGATGAAGGTCTTTGCCCCGATGGTCGACGAATGGCAGACCCTGCTCTGGATCGTCATCGTGCTGAGCATTACGGTGGCCAACCTCTTCGCCATCCGGCAGCAGCACCTCAAGCGCTTCCTCGCCTTCTCGTCCATTTCGCAGGCCGGATACATCATGTTGGCCGTCATCGGCGGCAGCAGCTTCGGCATGACGTCGCTCATCTTCTACCTGCTGGTCTACCTGGCGGCGAACCTCGCGGCCTTCGGCGTCATCGCGACCATCGAGCAGCACACCGGCGGCAAGGTCTGCCGCGACGACTACAACGGCCTCTACCGCACCAACCCGCGGCTGGCCCTCGTCATGACCCTCGCGCTCTTCTCGCTGGCGGGTATCCCGCCCTTCGCGGGCTTCTTCTCGAAGTTTTTCGTCTTCGCGTCGGCCTTCCGCGACGGCTTCCCCGTGCTGGTCTTCATCGCGCTGCTCAACACGGTCATCTCGCTCTACTACTACCTGCTGGTGGTCAAGGCGATGTACATCACGCCCAACGACGCCCCCATCGCGCCGTTCCGCAGCGACCGCATGACGCGCATCAGCCTCGGGCTCTGCCTGGCGGGCGTCGTGCTGCTGGGGCTGGTCAGCGCCGTGTACGACGGCATCAACCTCTACGCGTTCGGGCTCTGACGCCCGGCGTCTCCGCATACGGCAAGGGCGGCACGGTGATCCGTGCCGCCCTTGCTGTCTTATGGGCCTTCGCGTGGAGGCTGCCTGCCGCCGCGTTCCCGCGTCAGAGGTTGCGCAGCGTGTAGTCGATCATCTTCTGCCGCACGTGCGAGGTGGCGTCGGGCTGCATCGAGTGGTTCTGGTCCGGATAGACCATCATGTCGTACTGCTTGCCGAAGCGGTTGAGGGCGCGCGTCATCTCGACCGTGTTCTGGAAGTGGACGTTGTCGTCGGCCGTGCCGTGGATGATGAGCAGGCGCGTCTTCCGGTCGTCGAGCATCTGTGCGAAGTTGATCGGCGAGTTCTCGTCGTAGCCCGCGGCGTTGTACTGCGGGAGGTTGTTGTAGATCTCCGTGTAGATCGTGTCGTAGTAGCGCCACGAGGTGACGGGCGCCACGGCGATCGCCATCTTGAAGAGCCCGTGCCCCTTCAGGGCGCAGTTCAGGGCCATGAAGCCGCCGTAGGACCAGCCGTAGATGCCGATGCGGGAGGCGTCGACCCACGGCTGGGCGGCCATGTGGCGCGCCAGCGAAAGCTGGTCCTCGGTCTCGAGGGCCCCGAGGCGGCCGTAGGTCTGTTTCTTGAAGCGCTCGCCGCGGAAGCCCGTGCCGCGGCCGTCGGTGCAGACGACGATGTAGCCCAGGTCGGCGAGGGCATCCTCCCAGTCGAGCGTCCAGCGGTCGACGACCTGCTGCGAGCCCGGGCCCGAGTACTGCGTCAGCAGCACGGGGTAGCGCTGCGCGGGGTCGAAGTCGCGCGGCTTGACGATGTAGGCGTTGAGCTCGTCGCCGCGCTCCGTGCGGAAGGTGAAGAACTCCTTGGCGGGGCGGTTGGCGACTATCAGCCGGATGCGCAGGTCGCGGTTGTCGCAGAGCGTGCGGATCGCATTGCCTGCGGCGTCGCACACCTCCACGCGGTTGGGCGTCCGGGTGTTCGAGAAGGTCGTGACGAAGTACTTCATGCCGCGGCTCGGCACCACGGTGTAGTACCCTTCGCCCTCCGTCAGGCGCCGCTTGTCGCTGCCGTCGAGGCGCACGCTGTAGAGGTTGCGGCGCAGCGGTGAGGTCTCGGTCGAGAGGTACCAAACCCGCTTGCCGTCGGTCCCTACGACCTGCGTGACCTCCCATTCGCCGCCGGTCACCTGCGCGAGGCGTCCGCGGCGGATGCTGTACAGGTAGAGGTGCATGTAGCCCGAGAAGCTCTCCTGACGCACGAGGAAGCGGTCCTTGTCGACGAAGGTCACCGTGCCGTCGTCCACGCGCTCGACATACTGCTGCGCGCGCTCCTCGTAGATCGTGCGCTGCGCGCCGTGGGGCTCGCAGAGGATCATCTCGAAGACGTTCTGGCGGCGGTTGATGCGGTGAAACCACAGCCGCCCGTCGGGCGTGAAGCCGATGCGCGGGATGTACTGGTCGGTCTCGGAGCTCGTGTCGATGCGCTCGCGGCGGCCCGTCGCCAGGTCGGCGACCCACAGCTGCACGACGGAGTTCGGCTCGCCCGCCTTGGGGTACTTGAAGGTGTAGGCCTCGTTGTAGAGCCGTCCGTCGAAGCGCATCATCTCCATCAGGGGCACCTGCGTCTCGTCGAAGCGCAGGTAGGCCAGGCGCGTGCCGTCGGGCGAGAAGGCGTAGGCGCGCGTCGAGCCGAACTCCTCCTCGTAGACCCAGTCGGTCGTGCCGTTGATGACCTCGTTCCAGGCCCCGTCGGTCGTGATGCGGCGTGTTGCACCCGAAGCGATGTCGTAGACGTAGAGGTCGTTGCGGTCCGAGTAGACGATGCGCGAGCCGTCGGGCGAGAACGAGGCGTCGCGCGGCGCGAAGGCCTCGCGCAGGATCGGCTCCACGCGGCCGCCTGTGGCGAGGTAGTACCGTGTGGTGTAGGAGTGGCGGTAGATCGGCGTGCGCTCGGTGGCCAGCAGCACCGACCGTTCGTCGGGCGAGAGGGCGTAGTCGGTGATCGTGAGCTGCTCGGCCGCCGCGGGCAGCAGCTTAACCCCTGCCTCGTCCGAGGCGTAGGCGTAGCGCAGGACGTTACCCTGCTCGAGCGTCGTGTAGTGTTCGCCGTCGGCCATCGAACGAAGGCCCTGCACGCTGCGGTTCATCGCCTTGAGCTCGGCGATCGCGGCGTATTCGTTCTGTGCGGCGGCTGCCGTGCCGAGCACGAGCAGCGCCGAGGTAAGCAAAGATTTCAGCAAGGTGGTGTGAAAAAAGGGTGAATGGTCGGAAAAAAGGGGCGGGGCAGCCCTTGTGTCGGCCGCTCCGCCCGCGGGGTCAGATGTCGTCGGTCTCGAAGTCGTAGCCGAGGCGCTTGCCCGTGACGAATTTCGAGTTGTCCATCTTGGTGTTGAACTGGTCCACCGTCACGCGCTTGAGCTCGGCGTAGGGCGGCATGAGCAGGTCGAAGTTCAGCGAGAAGTCGATCGCCTCCTCGAGAATCGCCACGAGAGCCTCGCGGTCGATCTCCGCCTCGCCGAAACGCTCGGCGCGCATCGAGCGCTGCTGCTTGCCCTCGGCGAAGTAGCGGCGTTCGCGGTTGATGAAGATCCGCCCGATGAGGTAGCCCTCGTCGGCGTTGCGGTTGAACTTGAACGAGTCGGAGAGGAAGTTGTAGATGTTCACCACGCCGCAGTAGGAGTTTTCGCGGTCGGCCTCGACGTAGGGGGTCTTCCAGACCGGATGCGCCGGGTCGAACTCGAAGACGTCGGTGTGCATCTGGAAGATCAGCAGGTCGTTGGCCACCTGCAGCTGCGCCTCGAACTTGCCGCGGTCGCGGTATTCGAGCCTTACGCGCCGGTCGAGCTTGCCGTCGAGCGCGTCGTCCATCTCCGAGGCCATCTCCAGCAGGGTCTCCTTCAGCAGGTTGAACGCCGCGAAGGTGTTGTCGAAGACCTTCTGCTTGAGCGTCGACTTGCGGATGATCGTTTCGAGAATCTTCTCTCGCAATGAGTGTGTTTCCATAGGTAGGAATTAGGTCGTTGTCGTTTTACTTGATGCGTATCTGTCGTCCGGCCGCGATCGCTTCTCCGCGCTTGAGGCGGTTCATCTTCTCGATCGACCGGGTGCGGATGGCGTAGGACTGCCCCACGGCATAGGCCGTCTCGCCCTCGCGGGCGATGTGGTGGCGCGAGTTGCCCTTCCAGTGCTTCTTCTTGCGCTCGATGTAGACCACCTCGCCCGTCATCGGCTGTGCGCGCTTGTCCTTCAGGTCGTTGAACTTCCGGAGGTTGCGCGGCGAGAGGCGGAACAGCCGCCCGATGTGCTCGAACGTGTCGTTCTCCTTGGCCAGCACATAGTGCACGCCGTTGGTCATGTATACGTTGTAGCCCTCGTGGGCGTTGATCGTCACACGGTAGTCGTCCGGGTCGACCGCCGCCTCGGCGCGGGCATCCGCCACGCTGCTCTGCGAGGCGAACCACTGCTCGGGATCGCCCGCATGGCCCGTGCGCGAGGCCCACAGCCGCAGCCCGTCGGGACGGTCGAGCAGGTAGAGCTGCGTCTCCTCGATGATGCGGATCAGCCGCTGCGCGTAGTCCGGCGCCGTGGCGTAGCCCGCCGCCTTCAGGCCGCGGGCCCAGCTGCGGTAGTCGGTCGCGTCGTAGGCGAAGAGCGAGTCGTAGCGGGGCTGCGAGTCGAGGAACTCCGCGTGGTCGCGGTACGAGGCCTCGACCGAGGGGTAGGCGCGGAAGCATTCGCCCTTGGCGTCGTCGTCGTGGTAGACCTTGCGGCCGGTCCAGCCGCGCTTGCACTTGATGCCGAAGTGGTTGTTCGACTGCATCGACAGCAGGCTGTTGCCGCAGTCCGATTCGAGGATGCCCTGCGCCATGGTGATGCTTGCCGGGATGCCGTAGCGTTCCATCTGCGCCACGGCGATGTGCTTGTAGCGGTCGACGTACTCTTCGCGCGTGAGCCGCACCTGGGCCCGGGCGCCGGCGGCGATCGCGAGCACGAAGGCGGCGAGGGCTATTGCTTTTCTGGAAATAATCATTATCTTTGTTTTGCTTTAAGGGCAAAGGTATAACTTTCCCGCGAGAATAGCAACGGGAAAGACAACATTACGCAACGGCTCCGCCGCGCGTGCGGACCACGATACTAAAACCGCTCAAAACCTATGTTTACCGAAAACGCCAACCGCATTTTCAACGAGGCGATCGAGGAGTACCACCGCTGGGACGACGTCGATCACCCGATTTCCAATCCCTATGCCGCGGGGACGATCGACCACCTGCTCTACGAGAAGAACTGGATCGACACGGTGCAGTGGCACCTCGAGGACATCATCCGCGACCCGCAGATCGATCCCGTCGAGGCGCTGAAGATCAAGCGCCGCATCGACCGCTCGAACCAGGAGCGCACGGACATGGTCGAGTACATCGACTCCTACCTGCTGGACAAGTACCGGGCGGTGGTGCCGGCGGCCGATGCGCGGCTCAACACGGAGACCCCGGCGTGGGCGATCGACCGCCTGTCGATCCTCGCGCTGAAGATCTACCACATGCGGGCCGAGACGCAGCGGCAGGATGTCGACGAGGCGCACCGCGAGGCGTGCCGGAAGAAGCTCGACGTGCTGCTCACGCAGCAGGCCGACCTCTCGCGCGCCATCGAGGAACTGATCGAGGATATCGAGGCCGGCCGCAAGTACATGAAGACCTACAAGCAGATGAAGATGTACAACGACCCGGCGCTGAACCCGGTGCTCTATGCCCAGAAAAAATAGGGCGCTGCCGCGCCACCTGCTCGTGCTGCGGACGTCGGCCATGGGCGACGTGGCGATGCTGCCGCATACGCTGCGGGCGCTCATGGCGGCTTATCCCGACCTGCGGGTCACGGTAGCCTCGCAGGCGATGTTCCGCCCCTTCTTCGCGGGGCTGGAGGTGGGGTGGCTCGACGTCGATGTCCGGGGCCGCCACCACTCGCTGCGCGGCATGTGGAAGCTGGCGGCCGAGGCGCGCCGGCTGGGTGTCGACGCCGTGGCCGACGTCCACGACGTGCTGCGCTCGCAGGCCTTCGATCTGGCGATGCGGCTGCACGGTATTCGCGTGGCCCGCATCCGCAAGGGGCGCGCCGAGAAGCGCCGCTTCATCCGCTGCGGCGGCCGCGGCATGGCGCCGCTGCGTCACACGGTGCTGCGCTACTGCGACGTCTTCCGCCACTTGGGCTTCGTCTTCGACGACCCGGCGCCCGTCGTGCGCACGGCGCATCCCAACCCCTTCGGGGAGAAACACGGTGTGTGGGTCGGCTTCGCCCCCTTCTCGGCCCACCGGGGCAAGACCTGCCCCGAGCCGCAGCGCCGCGAAGTGGTGCGGCTGCTCGCCGCACGCTGCGAGCGGCTCTTCATCCACAGCGGAGGCGGCGCCGAGGCGGCCTTCGCCGAAGAGATGGAGCGCACCTACCCGAACGTCACGGCCCTCTGGGGCAAGGTGCGCTTCGCGGGCGAAATCGACCTGATCGCCAACCTGGACTGCGTCGTCACGATGGATTCGCTGGTGATGCACCTCGCTGCGCTCGTCGGTACGCCCTGCGTCTCGCTGTGGGGCGCCACGCACCCCGGGCTGGGATTCCTCGGGTACGGCGCCCCGGAGGAGGGCGTTCTGCAGGCCGACCTGCCGTGCCGTCCCTGCTCGGTTTTCGGGGCGCGGCCCTGCCGTCTGGGCGACTACCGCTGTCTTACGGCCTTGACGCCCGAACGGGTGGTCGAACGGGTCGAACGGCTGATCGCCCGGCCGAAGCCCTGACGCCCGTCCGGCAGGCGCCCACGATCGGGACGATCCGAAAGGCAGGGTGATGATGCCAAAAACGCGAGGCCTCCGGAATCCCGGAGGCCTCGTCGCATCTTGTCGCGAAGCGGTTATTCCGCCTTGGTGTAGACCTGGCCGGTCTCCTCGATCGTGAGATAGCGCCGCCCGTCGGCATCCTTCGAGAGGATGCCCGTTTGGGTGAACTCGATCGTCTGGCCGTTGCCGAGGCTTCGGCCCTTGAGCAGGATGCGGTCCGCCTCGCCCTGCAGCTCCCAGTCGGTGTAGAGGAGCGTCGCCATGCGGATCGACGATGCCTCGCCCTCGACGCCGAGGTCGATGCCCACGACCTGGTCCGGGGCAATCGGGTCGGCGGCGGTCCAGCGGCCCACGGCGGCGGCATAGGTCGGGTCGGTGGCCACCTTGACCGCCTCGGCCCCCTTGTCGAGCCGTCCGCGGTACTCCACGATGGCCGGTGCGCCGACGAGCAGTCCGTAGGCCTCGCTGCGGTCGGCCGCGTCGGTCGTGAAGGTGTAGGTCTCCTCGCTTGAGAGGCTGCGCACCGTCACGGTATTCATCGTGGCGTCGGCAATGTAGCCCGTGAAGACCTCGGGGCTCTTCTTCGCGCAGGCGGCCGTGACGCAGAGTGCCGCGGCGGCCAGCATGTATCGGATGTTTTTCATGTGAAACGGGGTTTATTTCCGGTTGTGGATGTATTCGTCGATGGCTTTGGCGGCGGTGCGTCCGGCCCCCATGGCCAGGATCACCGTCGCGGCGCCCGTCACGGCATCGCCGCCCGCGAAGACCCCTTCGCGGGTTGTCTCGCCCTGTGCGTCGGCCACGATGCAGCCGCGGCGCGTGGTTTCGAGCCCGGCGGTCGTCGAGGGGATCAGCGGGTTGGGCGAGGTGCCCAGCGCCATGATGACCACGTCGCATGCGATGTCGAACTCCGAACCGGGCTTCACGACGGGCGAGCGGCGGCCGCTCTCGTCGGGCTCGCCCAGCTCCATCTCCACGCAGCGCACGCCGCGCACCCAGCCCTTCTCGTCGCCCAGCACCTCGACGGGGTTGGTCAGCATGCGGAAGCGGATGCCCTCCTCGCGGGCGTGGTGCACCTCCTCGGCGCGCGCCGGGAGCTCCTTCTCGGAGCGGCGGTAGACGATCGTCGCCTCGGCGCCGAGCCGCTTGGCCGTGCGCACGGCATCCATCGCCACGTTGCCGCCGCCGACCACCACGACGCGCTGTCCGACGTAGATCGGCGTGTCGTACTCGCGGTCGTAGGCGTGCATGAGGTTCGTGCGCGTGAGGAACTCGTTGGCCGAGACCACGCCGTTGAGGTTCTCGCCCGGGATGCCCATGAAGCGGGGCAGGCCGGCGCCCGAGCCGATGAAGACCGCCTCGTAGCCCTCCTCGCCGAGCAGCGAGTCGACGGTGAGCGTGCGGCCCACGATGACGTCGGTCTCGATCTCGACGCCCAGCTTGCGGACCTCCTCGATCTCGCGCTCCACGATGCGCTCCTTCGGCAGGCGGAACTCCGGAATGCCGTAGACCAGCACGCCGCCCACCTTGTGCAGCGCCTCGAAAATCTTGACTTCGTATCCCATGCGGGCCAGGTCGCTGGCGCAGGCCAGACCGGCCGGGCCGCTGCCCACGACGGCGACGCGGTGACCGTTGCGGGGTGTCGGGGCGACGGTCGGGGCGCCGTGTTCGAGTTTCCAGTCGCCGACGAAGCGCTCGAGCTTGCCGATGGCCACCGGCTCGCCCTTGACGCCCAGCACGCAGGCGCCTTCGCACTGCGTCTCCTGCGGGCAGACGCGTCCGCAGATCGACGGCAGCGAGCTGTCGCGTGCGATCGTATCGGCGGCCCCTTGCAGGTCGCCGGCATGCAGCGCCGCGATGAACTCCGGGATGGAGATGCCCACCGGGCACGCGGCCACGCAGCGGGGATTCTTGCAGTGCAGGCAGCGCGACGCTTCGAGCGTCGCCTCCTCCAGGTTGTATCCGTAGCAGACCTCCTCGAAGTTGGTCGCACGCAGGGCCGGATCCTGTTCGCGCACCGGCACGCGCGGTATTCTGTTTGCCATGGCTTATTTGTCCAATCCGATTCTACAAACGTGTCCTGCGGCGCGCTCGGCCTCGATGGCCGCCCGCCGCTGCTCCTCGCCGCGGTACATGCCCTGGCGGCGCATCGCCTCGTCGAAGTCCACCTCGTGGCCGTCGAACTCCGGGCCGTCGACGCACGTGAAGCGCGTCTTGCCGCCGACCGTCACGCGGCAGGCGCCGCACATGCCCGTGCCGTCGACCATCAGGGCGTTGAGCGAGACGGTCGTCTTCAGCCCGTATTTCTTCGTTGTCAGGGCCACGAACTTCATCATGACCATCGGCCCGATGGCCACGCACTCGTCGTAATGGCGCCCCTCGGCGATGAGCTTTTCAAGCAGCTGCGTCACCAGCCCGTGGAAGCCCTCCGAACCGTCGTCCGTGGCGATGTGGAGCTCCGAAGCCACGGCGCGCATCGCGTCGGTGAAGATGAGCATGTCGCGCGTCTTGGCGCCGATGATCACCTCGGCCCTGACGCCGTGGTCGTGCAGCCACTTGACCTGCGGGTAGACCGGGGCCGTGCCCACGCCCCCCGCAATGAAGATGAAGCGTTTGCGCCGCAGCTCCTCGAGGGGCTCCGTAACGAAGGCCGAGGGGCGGCCGAGCGGTCCGGCCAGGTCCGAGAGCGCATCGCCCGCCTCGAGTTCGCAGATCTTGTGCGTCGAGACGCCGATGGCCTGCGTGACGATCGTGACGCTGCCCTCCGCGGCGTCGAAATCCGAAATGGTCAGCGGTACGCGCTCGCCGTGTTCGTCGGCACGCACGATGACGAACTGTCCCGGGCGGGCCGCATGGGCGACGCGCGGGGCGAGGACCTTCATCAGGTAGATGCCTTTCGCCAGGCACCGTTTTTCAAGAATGGGATACATCGTAGCTATGTCTGTTTCTGTCTGTTTCTTGGTCTCTCTGTCCGTTTCGCCTTCGGGCCGTCTGCTCCGCGGGACGTCGTTCCGGCGGCCGCTCCCGGCGGTTTCCGTGCGGTGCTTTTCGGCCTTGCCGTCCTCCGGTTTTGCCTTTCCGGCTACGTCAGGCCTTGCCGTGTCCGGTTGTGCCGGTCCGCGGGATACTCCCGGTTCACTCCTCGATCACGGCCACGATGCGCAGGCGGCGCATCGGCCGCACGGGGTCGTTCGTGATGAAGAGAAGGTGCCCGGTGAAAATGCCGTAGGGCAGCTCTCCCGCGTCGAGCTTTACGTCGACCGTCCGTTTGCCGCCGGCCGGAATGCGCATGCCGGGGCGGAGCGACGTCGTGAAGCGTCCGTCGCACTCCACGGCCCGGACGATCAGCTCGCCGCGGCCCGTGTTGGCGAGCCCGAACGAAAGGGTCCGGGCTGCCGAGGCGTGTTTCACGTTGCCAAATTTAATGATATTTTGGGATATTTCACACTTCGGCGTCACTTCTTTCTCCCGATCCGCCGGCCGGTCCACGCCGATGCCGTGCGCCATGAGCAGCGTGCCGTTGGTCGCGCCGTCGATCTCGACCTGCAGCACGTCGCGCAGCGAGCCGTAGCGGGGCGCATCGTCGGGGTTGAGGTAGGCGAGGTTGATCTCGGCCCGTTCGCCCGGGGCGAGCTCGTGCGGATAGGTGATCGACAGCAGTCCGCTCTGCTCCTGCGGGCGCAGGTAGAGGCGCACCTTCCGCCCGGAGGTGTTGACCGCGCCGATGGCCGTCTGCATGCGCTGTCCCGTATATAGGTAGGCGAAGGCGGCCGTTGTCGTCGAGAGCCGCACGCCGCCGCCCGCATCGAAGGGGTAGCGCTCCTCGATGCTCCGGGGGCGCGGCGTCACGTTTCCCCGCACGGTCAGCGTCGCGATCCGGCGCCGCTCCGAGGAGTAGATGCCCAGCTCCTTGGAGAAGGTGCCCGGACGGTTGGCGGGGTCGAACGTGACGGTGATCTGCGTCTTCTCGCCCGGCAGGACGGGCTTGCGCGAGAACTGCGGGACCGTGCAGCCGCACGAGGTCACCACGTCGAGGATCACCACCGGCCGCTCCGAACGGTTCTCGCCGGTGAAGGTGTGGCTCACGCGCCCCTGCTCCTCGCGGATCGTGCCGAAGTCCCACGCATCGGGCGTGAAGACGAGCGCCTCCTGCGCCTGAGCGGCGAGTGTGCACAGCGTGCAGAAAATCAGTATGATGAATTTTTTCATAAAGCTTTCCGGTCGGGAAATGATACATGCAAAGTTACATTTTTTGTGAAAAATCGTGCAAATAATTTTGCAGGATTGAAAATTCGATGTATATTTGCACACCGAAAACGAAACAAGACATCCGTTTTCAACTGCCTGAATAGCTCAGTTGGTTAGAGCACATGACTGTTAATCATGGGGTCCTAGGTTCAAGTCCTTGTTCAGGCGCAGATGCGCGAGGGTTGCGCGGAGGTTCTTTCGGATGAAAGCCCGAAAAGGTGCGGGGCCTCGAAAGAAGGCCGCAGCCGGAAAGCCGTCCTGGCAGTCCCAAGCCATTTTTAAGGGAGCTTAGCTCAGCTGGTTCAGAGCGTCTGCCTTACAAGCAGAGGGTCGGGGGTTCGAATCCCTCAGCTCCCACGAATTGAGAAACGACTTGTAGAAATACAAGTCGTTTTTTTGTATTCTGCGTTCGATGTGGAGTGCGTCGGATAGCGCGACAAGGCAATCCGACGATGTGAAGCGTGGCGGGAACTTGGTAATCGGATTATATTATATTGTTCAGTGTCCCGTTTATTTCAGGTCCCCATGCAGGCATGACGATAACATCTTCTGCCCCAAACTACGGATAACATATTTTTGAATCCATAGCCATTGCTCTTGCATGGAAAAATTGTTTTGGCGAAATTTGTAAATGCAATACCCCTGAAGTGTTGTGTATTGAAAAAACATTTCCTAATTTTGTAAAACCATTCCATGCGAATGGCGCATATTGATTTAGAGAAAGTGTTTCGCTGATCCTTGACGACAAAATTTGGCGATTTTGACAAGCACAAGGATAGGCAGTACCGACACTTATCACCGTACATAGGCATATATCGTTCTGATATATACTTATTCGGTGTGGGGTATTGTTTATTTGTGCTTGGGCTACGCCAAATGCCTGTCGTCAGATAAACGAACAACTCCACACTTTCTTTTTACACATAACCCTCCGTAGTAGGAGTTGATACGGGACGCAAACAGTATATCCGTAATGACGGCCTTTTAGGGAAGCGAAACCACGCTATGACGGAAGAGCGCAATGTCTTCTTTATGTGCAGTTGGACAAAATGCTTTTCCCAGGTGTCGGGTTGCAGCGATCATTCATGACCATATCAATAACCCAAAAAATTACAGCGATGAAAAAACAATTGTTATTTGCTCTTGTGGCATTTGCGGTCCTGTCGCTCAATGCCTGTTCAAAAGACGACAGCAATGGGGATGAGTCGTGGAAGGACGAACCCCGCGAGGATGTGTTTATCGAATTCAAGGACCCCAATTTTTTGGAGGCACTCATAGGAGAAGGGGTTGATACGAATGGAGACGGTCGGATATCTGAGAAAGAGGCCTCGGTTGTTACAAGTCTTGTGGTAGGAGAACGCCGGATTAGTCAAATGGATGAAATCCGTTATTTCAGGGCCTTGACTAACTTGTCTTGCCCGGAGAATCAACTTACCTCGCTGGATGTCAGCAGTCTTCCTGCATTGGAGACTCTTACATGCGGAAGCAACCAACTCACGTCGCTTAAAGTCAATCCGACATTAACGGGTTTGTGGTGCGGAGACAATCAGCTTACGTCACTGGATGTCAGCAAATGCGTGGCATTAAGTGATTTAAGTTGTGATAGTAATCGGCTTACATTGTTGGATGTCAGCAACTGTCCGGCATTAGACGAGTTGGACTGCGGCCATAATCAACTTACGTCGCTGGATGTTACCAAGAATCTTGATTTAGAAATCTTATCGTGCTCCTCCAATCAACTTACGTCATTAGATATAAGCAAATGTAAATGGATGCAAGCACTTTCTTGTGAAAAGAATCAACTGAAAGAAATAAAGATTTATAAATATCACGAATTAGGCCCGGGAACGATAGACTGGATTATTTCTGAATATGGCGATATTATTACATATGTGGAATAATGGATGGCAGACCGGAAGAGGAAATTCTCGGATAAAAAAGCCGTTTGTTTAAAAGATAGCTGATTATTTTCGGGGACAGACTTTGCAGAATCTCTGCAAAGTCTGTCCTCTTTCATTCAGATGTAAGATTATCAGTCGATTTATGCCGAGTTAACCCGCATCATGAGCCTGTGAAACAGATTTGCCGACGTGTTGTCAAACAAGAGTCCGGCGAAAAAATCCATAAAATGGATTGAGAATTTGCATGAATGATTTATTTGTCATACCTTTGCACACGCAATTCGGCAAAAGGGAGCTTAGCTCAGCTGGTTCAGAGCGTCTGCCTTACAAGCAGAGGGTCGGGGGTTCGAATCCCTCAGCTCCCACAATGGAACGGGCCGCTTACAGGAATGCGAGTGGCCCGGTTTTGTAAGGAAAGGAGATACGGGGGTATAGCTCAGTTGGTTCAGAGCGCCTGCTTGACAGGCAGGAGGTCTGCGGTTCAAATCCGCATGCTCCTACAAGTTGGAAACGAGCGGTTTGCAGTGATGCGGACCGCTCGTTTCGGCTTTTGCACGGAAGGGTGGGTGGGGTGAAGCGGAGGCGGATCGGCGGCTGCCCGCGGCGGCCGGTGTCCGGAGCGGCCGGATTACCCGATTGTCGGAGTGTTGTCGGGAGCGCACTCCTCGCGGAGCAGCTCGTAGCAGTGGCAGTCGACGAAGCGTCCGTTCTTGAAGCAGGCCTTGTGCCGGATGCCGCAGCGGCGGAATCCTGTCTTTTCGAGCACGCGCATCGAGGCCCGGTTGCCGGCGTAGACGACGGCCTGCAACCGCACGATGCCGCTCCGGCGGAAACAGTCGGCGACGGCCGCCTGCAGCGCCTGCGTCATGATGCCCCGGCCCCACAGGGGCTCGGCCAGCCAGTAGCCCGCCTCGGCGCTGAAGCGTTCGACGTCGCTGCCCGGCGTGAAGGTGATGCCGCCGACCGCCTCGCCGTCCACGTCGATGCAGTAGTGCATCGGCTGCGCGCCGGTCGCCGCGGAGCGGATGAAGCGCTCGGCGTCGCAGCGTGTATAGGGGTGGGGCAGCGCGTCGCGGCAGTTGTCCCAGATGTGTCTGTTGTTGAGGTGCCGGGCCAGCGCCTCGCAGTCCGCCGCCTGCCAGCGTCGGAGGATCGGCCTATTCATGGCGCACGGGGTGTGTGACGGGGCTTCCGGGCTTTCCGCGGCCTGCGCACGGCCCGTTTCCGCCTCCCGATTCCCGAGCAGCAGCTCTTCGAGCGGGAGTTTCGGAACGCAGTGCACCCCGTCGCGGCGGTAGTAGGCGAGGCTTTCGCCCGCGTGGGCCGGGACGAGCTCGATCCGCTCGGCACCCCGTCCGACGGCCACGAGCAGCAGCGGCTCGAGCTCCAGTGCAAGGGCCTGCCGGACCGCCGCGCGGTCGAAGGCGCCGATGACGATGCCGTTCAGCCCGATCTCGGTCGCCTGCAGGAGCATGCTCTGCACCGAGATGCCGAGGTCGATGTCGACATAACGGTCCTCCGGGACGGTGGCGCAGACGACGATGAAGGCGTTGGGTTCGGTGCCTGCCATCGGCAGGTGCAGCTCGGGCAGGGCGCCGCCCAGGCGGATGTGGGGCAGGATCTGCGGCGCCTCGTCCGCCAGCACGGGGCGGAAGCGCAGCACCTGCCGGTTCATCGCCGACGGGAGCAGCGTGTTGACTCCGATGATGCGCAGCAGCTGGTCGCGGCGCACGAGAAAGTGCGGGTCGTACCCGCGGTAGCTGCGGTTGCGGAGAAGCAGCCGCCGGAGCGTGGCCGCCGGACGTTGCGGCCGGGGCCCTGCGGCCTGCCGGGCCCGGTACTCCTCCATCTTGCGGCCCAGATAGTCGTCTGCCATGGTTGTGCGGTTTTGGGGCAGCGCGCGGCTGCCTGTTTGGGTACAAAAATACGAAAAATGTGCCGACCGGCCGTCAACTTCCGCCCTAAATTCCGGTCGGGAGGCCGCCGCGCTCTACCGGGCGGGATTTCTTTGTATCTTTGCGGACAAAGCATACACCGATGATCGAAGAAGTCATAGCGCGGCAGTTGCAACTGCCGCTGCGGCACGTGCAGGGGGCGGTCCGCCTGCTGCGCGAGGGGGCCACCGTGCCCTTCATCAGCCGCTACCGCAAGGAGGCGACCGGCTCGATGGACGAGGTGCAGGTCGGCGCGGTGAAGGAGGCGCTCGAACGCCTCACGGCGCTTGAGGCCCGGCGCGCCACGGTGCTGGAGACGATCGGCGGGCAGGGGCGGCTGACGGACGAGCTGCGCCGCCGCATCGAGGCGTGCTGGGACCCCGTGGAGCTGGAGGACATCTATCTGCCCTACCGGCCCAAACGGCGCACACGCGCCGCGGTGGCCCGCGAACGGGGGCTTGAGCCGCTGGCGGAGCTGCTGCTCGCGCAGCGCACGGCGGATGTGGCGGCTGCGGCGCGGCGCTTCGTCTCGGCCGGGGTGCCCGACGTCGAGGCGGCGCTGGCCGGGGCTTCGGACATCGTTGCCGAGCGCATCGCCGAGGACGAGCGCTTCCGCAACGAGCTGCGCCGCACGTTCCGCCGCGAGGGCATCGTCCGCTCGAAGGTCATCCGGGGCAAGGAGGCCGAGGGGGCGAAGTACGCCGACTATTTCGATGCCACGTCGCCCCTGCGCACGATCTCCTCGCACCGCTACCTGGCCATGCGCCGCGGCGAGGAGGAGGGCTTCCTCCGCGTCGGGATCGACGTGGATGCCGAGCGGTGCATCGCGTCGCTGCAACGCCGCGTGGTGCGCCCCGGCTCGCCGACGCGCCGCTGGCTGGAGGTCGCGGCGGCGGATGCCTTCAAACGGCTGCTGCGCCCCTCGATCGAGAGCGAGCAGCTCGCGGCGGCGAAGGAGCGGGCCGACGACGAGGCGATCGGCATCTTCGCCGGGAACCTCCGGCAGCTGCTGCTGGCCCCGCCCCTCGGGCAGAAGCGCGTCATCGCCCTCGACCCGGGCTACCGCACCGGCTGCAAGGTCGTCGTGCTCGACTCGCAGGGCTCGCTGCTCGACCATACGGCCATCTTTCCCCACGCTCCGCAGCACCGCCGCGACGAGGCCGTTGCCGTGCTGCGCGACCTGATCCGCCGCTACGCCCCGGAGGCCTTCGCCGTCGGGGACGGCACGGCCGGGCGCGAGACCGAGGAGCTGGTGCGCAGCGTGGCGCCCGAAGGGGTGGCCGTCTACGCCGTCAGCGAGGACGGCGCGTCGGTCTACTCGGCATCGGCCGTGGCCCGCGAGGAGTTCCCCGACTGCGACGTCACGGTGCGCGGCGCCGTGAGCATCGGCCGCCGGCTGATCGACCCCCTCTCGGAGCTGGTCAAGATCGAACCCCGGTCGATCGGCGTCGGGCAGTACCAGCACAGCGTCGACCAGACGAAACTCCGGGCGCGCCTCGCCTCGGTGGTCGAGAGCTGCGTCAACAGCGTGGGCGTCAACATCAACACGGCATCGAAGCATATCCTCGCCTACGTCTCGGGGCTGGGGCCCGCCCTGGCCGCGAACATCGTCGCCTACCGCACAGCGCACGGCGACTTCCGCACGCGGCGCGAACTGCTGCGCGTGCCGCGCCTCGGGGCCCGGGCCTATGAGCAGGCCGCGGGGTTCCTGCGGGTCGTGGGCGGGGAGAATCCGCTGGACAACAGTGCCGTGCATCCCGAATCCTACGGCATTGTCGAACGCATGGCCGCCGATGTCGGCGTGAGTGTCGACCGCCTGCTTGCGGACGGGGCGCTGCGCCGCACGCTCCGCCCGGAGCGCTACGTCGGCGGCGGGGTCGGGCTGCCGACCGTGACCGACATCCTGGAGGCCCTCGACAAGCGGGGCCTCGACCCGCGCGAGCAGCTGCACGTCTTCTCGTTCGCTCCCGACATCCATACGATCGACGACCTGCGCGAGGGGATGCACCTGCCGGGAATCGTCACCAATATCACGGCTTTCGGCGCCTTTGTCGACATCGGCATCAAGCAGGACGGTCTGGTACACGTTTCGCAGCTTGCCGACCGCTATGTGGCGTCGCCCGCCGAGGTTGTGCGCCTCGGCCAGCAGGTCGAGGTGCGCGTCGTGGGGATCGACCTCGCGCGGGGCCGCATCGCCCTCACGATGCGTCGCGGGGAGGCTCCGGCAAAAGAATCGAAACAATAAGAAGAGAACTATGGAATGCAATTTCCGGATGATCCGGACCCTCTTGCTGGCGCTGCTGCTGTGTGCGGCTGCCGGCCTTCGGGCGCAGCAGCGCGTCGCGGGGTATCCCGTCAGCGGGCGGGTGATTGACCGCCTGACACGCGAGCCGGTGCCCTATGCCGCCGTGGTGGTCGCGGGGCAGGAGCAGCGCGGCGCCTCGACCGACTCGCTCGGGCGCTTCCGCATCGAGCGCGTGCAGCCGGGCATCTCGCGCCTGCAGGTCTCGTCGATGGGCTACCGCACGACCTTCACGCCCGAATACCTCGTCTCGGCCTCGACGCCCTTCATCGAGATCGAGATCGACGAGGATGCCACGCAGCTTGAGGCCGTCACGGTGCGGCCGACCCCCTTCCGCACCTCGGTCGAGGTGCCCGTGGGGATGCAGGTGATCGGCGTGCGCGAGATCGAGAAGAGCCCCGGCGCCAACCGCGACGTCTCGCGCATCGTCCGCTCCTACCCGGGCGTCGCCTTCTCGCCCGTGGGCTACCGCAACGACCTCATCGTGCGCGGCGGCGGTCCGTCGGAGAACAAGTTCTACATGGACGGCATCGAGATTCCGAACATCAACCACTTCGCCACGCAGGGCGCCACGGGCGGTCCGGTGAGCATCGTCAACGCCGACCTCGTGCGCGAGATCAACTTCTACACGGGGGCCTTCCCGGCCGACCGCTCCGGGGCGTTGAGCTCCGTGCTGGACTTCAGCCTGCGTGACGGCGACCCCGAGAAGCAGAACTTCAAGGCGACGCTCGGCGCCTCGGAGGTGGGCGTGAGCGGCAACGGCCACATCGGTCGCAGGACCACCTACCTCTTCTCGCTCCGGCAGTCCTACCTGCAACTGCTCTTCAAGATGCTGGGGCTGCCCTTCCTGCCGAACTACATCGACGGGCAGGTGAAGGTCAAGACCCGCCTCTCGGAGCACGACGAGGTGACGTTCCATGCGCTGGCGGGCTTCGACAACATGCGGCTGAACGTCGACGAGGAGGGCGAGGAGGCGGAGTATCTGCTGAGCTACCTGCCCCGCATCCGGCAGGAGACCTTCACCGTCGGGGCGTCGTGGCGCCACTACGCCGGGCGGCACGTGCAGACCCTCTCGCTGAGCCACAACTACCTGAACAACCGCAACCTCAAATACCGCAACAACGACGCCTCAACCGAGGAGAACCTCATTCTGCGGCTGCGGGGCGTGGAGCAGAAGAGCGCGCTGCGCTTCGAGAACCGCACCTATGCCGGGCGGTGGACGCTGCGCGAGGGGGCCGAACTCACGTGGACGCACTATGCGAACGACACGCGCCAGCGGCTCTACACCGACGAGGCGCTCCTTTCGGAGTACTCCACGCGGCTGGGCATCGTCGGCTGGGGCCTCTTCGCCGGGGCGGACTACGCCTCGGCCGACAAGCGCCTCACCGCCTCGGCCGGCCTGCGCGCCGACGGCTGCGACTACTCGGCCCGCATGGCGCGGCCGTGGCACCAGCTCTCGCCCCGGGCGTCGGTGCGCTACTCGTTCAACGAGAGCTGGTCGGTGAGCGGCAGCGCGGGGCTCTACTGGCAGCTGCCGCCGCTGACGGCCCTCGGGTTCAAGCAGGAGGGGCAGCTGGTCAACGAGTCGCTCCGCTACCTGCATGTCTGGCAGTTCGGGGCCGGGGGCGAATGGCGGCTGCGCGACCGACTGGCCGTCTCGCTCACGGGGTTCTACAAGCTCTACGGCGACGTGCCGACGTCGGTTGCCGACGGCATTCCGCTCCTGTGCAAGGGCAACGACTACGGTGTGGTGGGCAACGAGCTGCTCGTCCCGACGGCCGAGGGGCGGGCCTACGGCGTGGAGGCGCTGGCCCGCTGGCAGGTGCCCGGACGGCTCAACATTGTGGGATCGGTGACGCTCTACCGCAGCGAGTACCGTGCCGACCGCTCGGCGCCGTATCTCCCCTCGGCATGGGACAACCGCTTCGTCGTGAACGTCAGCGGCACCTGGGATCTGCCCCGCAGCTGGAGCGTCGGCATGCGCCTGAGCGCCGTGGGCGGCTCGCCCTACACGCCCTACGACGAGGAGAAGTCGTCGCTCGTCGAGGCGTGGGATGCGCAGGGACGCCCCTATTACGACTATACGCAGTACAACGCCCGGCGGCTGGATGCCTTTGCGCAGCTCGACGTGCGGGTCGACAAGACCTTCTACTTCCGGCGGTGCATGCTCGGCTTCTACATCGACCTGCAGAATGTCACCGTGAGCAAGCTCCGCCAGCCGGACGTCCTCATGTCGACGGGCGTCGTCGAGAACCCCGAAGCGCCCCTTGCCGAGCAGCGCTACCGCATGAAGCGCATCGCACAGGTGAGCGGCACGCTGCTGCCCACGCTCGGCATCACGGTGGAGTTCTGACCGGCGGCACCGGGGTGGTTGCAGTCCGGGGCGGCCCTTGCCGGGAACGGTCCGGGAACGGTCCGGTGCGTCGTCGGATGCGGACAAAAGAACAGCAGGGAGTCTCGCGACTGCCTGCTGCCCCCGGAGGTTGCCCTCCTAAAACTACTAACCCAAACTTAAATAAATGAAGAAACCTCACTGCGGTTGCTGTGCCGCAGTTGCTTTCTCAAGGGACAAAATGCGTGCCACGACAAAGCCCGCGATCACGTTGATCGCGGGCTTTGTCCGTTTGTGCCGGAAAGCGGGCCGGGCGGGGTATTTTCCCGTGAAGGAGCATCCCGCCGCGGAGCCCCGTTACTTTTTCACTTTTTACCTTTCACCTTTCACCTTTTACCTTTTCCGAACACGCCGGTGTAGGTCGAGGGCGAGAGGGCGCGCAGCTCGGCCTTCACCGCCTCGGAGACGTTGAGCGTCTCGATGAACGCCGCGATCGCCTCGTGCGTGATGTGGGTGTTGGTGCGCGTCAGGGCCTTCAGCGCCTCGTAGGGCTTCGGGTAGCCCTCGCGCCGCAGGATCGTCTGGATGCCCTCGGCCACGACGGCCCAGTTCTGCTCCAGGTCGCGGTCGAGCGCCTCGCGGTGGAGGATCACCTTGTTCAGCCCCTTCAGGAGCGAGCGCAGCGCAATGACCGAATGGGCCATCGGCACGCCGATGTTGCGCAGCACGGTCGAGTCCGTAAGGTCGCGCTGCAGGCGCGAGACGGGCAGCTTGCGCGAGAGGTGCTCGTAAATGGCGTTGGCGATGCCGAGGTTGCCTTCGGCGTTCTCGAAGTCGATCGGGTTGACCTTGTGCGGCATGGCGCTCGAACCGACCTCCCCGGCCTTGATCTGCTGCTTGAAGTACTCCTCGGAGATGTACATCCACATGTCGCGCGCGAGGTCGATCAGGATCGTGTCGATGCGCTTGAGGTTGTCGAAGATCGCCGCGAGGTTGTCGTAGTGCTCGATCTGCGTCGTGTACTGCGAGCGGCTCAGGCCGAGCTTCTCGCCCACGAAGCGGTTGGCGAAGGCCACCCAGTCGATCGCGGGGTAGGCCGCGTGGTGGGCGTTGAAGTTGCCCGTCGCCCCGCCGAACTTCGCCGGCACGGCGATGTCGTGCAGCATCGAGAGCTGCTTCTCGAGCCGCTCGACGTAGACCATGAACTCCTTGCCGAGCATCGTGGGCGAGGCGGGCTGTCCGTGCGTGCGGGCCAGCATCGGGATGTCGCGCCACTCCTCGGCCAGCGACGCCAGCTTGTCGCGCACCTCCTCGACGAGCGGGTAGTAGATCCCCGAGAGGGCCTCCTTGAGCGAGAGCGGAATGGCCGTGTTGTTGATGTCCTGCGACGTGAGGCCGAAGTGCACGAACTCCTTGTAGCGTCCGAGGCCCAGCGCCTCCATCTTCTCCTTGAGGATGTATTCGACGGCCTTGACGTCGTGGTTCGTCACCGATTCGATCTCCTTGACGCGCTCGGCGTCGGATGGCGAGAACTCCTCGTAGAGCGACCGCAGGGCGTGCAGCGCCGCGGGGTCGATGCCCGCAAGCTGCGGCAGCGGCAGCTCCGCCAGGGCGATGAAATATTCCACTTCGACGCGGATGCGGTAGCGGATCAGCGCCTGTTCCGAAAAATAATCGGCCAGTTTTTCCGTTGTATGACGGTAGCGGCCGTCGACGGGCGAAATGGCGGTGAGCGGTGTTAACATGGTATGACAGAGATTTGATTTCCGAGGCCAAATTTACGACAATTAATCGAATTACGCATATTTTTCCTACCTTTGTAAGGTTCAAATACAGAAAACGAACGATTCAGATGAAATTCCTTACAGCCATCATAGACGCTTTGGCAGACTTTGTGCGGCGCAACCCGCTGACGACGCTCATCATCGTGTTCTTGTCGCTGGCGGCTCCCTCGCTGCTCAAGGGCATTGCCGCCTTCGTCCTCTACTTCCTGCTGGGGATTGTGGTCTTCGCACTGGTCATGGGCCTGTGGCTGCATTGGCGCATCGAAAAGGCCCGCCGCCGCATGATGGAGGAGCGCTTCGACGAACAGTTCCGAGGCGGCACGCCCTTCGGTTCCGCGGACCCCTTCGGAGGTGCCGCCCGCGGCGGGGATGCCTTCGGCGGCCGCCGTGCGCGGAATCCGCGCGAAGGGGAGGTGAAGATCTACGTGACCTCCGAGGCTCCCGAGAAGCGCGTGGCGCACGGAGTCGGCGATTACGTCGACTTCGAGGAGACGAAGACCGACGATAAAAAGAGATAGTCATGCTGAAGGCATTTTCACTCATCGGCCGCTACTTCATCCTGATGGGAAAGGTCTTTTCCCGTCCGGAGAAGGCCGCGATCTACCGCCGCCGCATCATCTACGAGATGGAGGCCCTCGGCATCGACTCGATCGGCCTGACGGCCCTCATCTCGGTCTTCATCGGCGCGGTCATCACCCTGCAGATGTGCATCAACCTCGACTCGCCGTTCATCCCCCGCTCGCTCGTCGGCTACGCCACGCGCGAGACGATGATCCTGGAGTTCTCGTCGGCCGTCGTGGCGCTGATCCTCGCCGGAAAGGTCGGGTCGAGCATCGCCTCCGAGATCGGCACCATGCGCATCACCGAGCAGATCGACGCCCTCGAGATCATGGGCGTCAACTCGGCGTCGTACCTCATCCTGCCGAAGATCGTCGCCGCGATGATCTTCTTTCCGTTTCTGACGATCCTCTCGATCCTGATCGGCATCCTCGGCGGGTGGCTCATCGCCGCTGCGACGGGCATCATGATCCCGGCGCAGTACGTCGACGGCCTGCTCATGGACTTCCGCCCCTATTCGATCACCTACACGCTCATCAAGACCGTCTTCTTCGCCTACATCATCACCTCGATCTCGGCCTTCTACGGCTACAACGCCCGCGGCAACTCGCTCGAGGTGGGCGCCGCCTCGACGCGCGCCGTGGTGGTGAGCTGCGTGGTGATCCTGCTCTTCGACCTCATCCTGACTCAAGTGCTGCTGATATGATACGTGCCGAACACATCGTCAAGTCGTTCGACGGCCGGGTCGTGCTCGACGACATCTCGATCGAGTTCGAGACCGGCAAGACGAACCTCATCATCGGACGCAGCGGCTCGGGCAAGACCGTGCTGCTCAAGACGCTCGTCGGGCTGCACGAACCCGATTCGGGCGACGTGTGGTACGACGACGTGAACTTCACGGCGCTGGGCTTCCGCGAGCGCAAGGCCATCCGCAAGGACATCGGCATGATCTTCCAGGGCGGGGCGCTGCTCGACTCCTCGACCGTCGAGGAGAATGTCAAGCTGCCGCTCGACCTCTTCACCACGCAGAGCGAGCGCGAGAAGATGGAGCGCGTGAACTTCTGCCTGCAGCGCGTGCGGCTCGAGGACGCCAACCGCCTCTACCCGGCCGAGCTGTCGGGCGGCATGATCAAGCGCGTGGCCATCGCGCGGGCCATCGTGCTCAATCCGCGCTACCTGTTCTGCGACGAACCCAACTCGGGCCTCGATCCGCAGACCTCGATCGTCATCGACAACCTGATCCACGAAATCACGCAGGAGTACAACATCACGACGATCGTCAACACGCACGACATGAACTCCGTGATGGAGATCGGCGAGAAGATCGTCTACATCCACGACGGCCGCAAGTGGTGGGAGGGGACCAAGGAGAGCATCCTCCACGCCGAGAACCGCGAGCTGAACGACTTTGTCTTCGCCTCGGCGATGGCCAAGCGCGCCAAGGGAATCAAATGACCGAAAGCAGGCGGAGCAGCTGCTCCGTGCAGGCCCGGTCGGCGGATTCATGGCGGGTCTCGTCCGGCTCCCGGCGCTTCAATACGACGGTGGTGCGCGGATCGAATGCCAATACATCCTCGAAGGGCTTGTACTTGGTGTTGCGCATGAAGCCGCTGTTCAGCGCACAGATCAGCACGTCGCAGTCCGCATATTTCTGTCCATAGGTCTTGATGACGCAGTTGTAGTCACCCATCGTGCAGACGGCGACGCGCCTCTCCCCGCACTGAAATACGCATTCGATATCGTTGTCGGACCAGGCGGGAACTTCGCGGGCAATTTCGGCACATTGCTCGCCGAGACGTTGGCACAGGCGTTTCAGAATTGTCGTCTTTCCGCAATGGGATTCTCCCGACAGAACAATCAGTTTCATATTTTATATATGTTTCGCTCTCCGTTAGGGGTTGTCCGCACGAGGCCTTCCGTGTGTATGGAGCCGTTGCCGTGCGATTTTCAGATAAAGTTAACTTTTTTCCCTCCTCCGACAAAACATTTTGCCGGTTTTTGCGTATAATATAAATGACGGGGCTTCCGTGCGGCGTGCCTGTGCGGGTGCGGGCAGGGGAGCTGCAAGGAGTGCGGATCGAAGAGCTGCCGGTATGGCTCGGGAACCCGTTGCAAGGGGTGTCGGCGCGCGGCCGCGGCACGGTGAAAATCGCACGAAATTTGCAGCGCGCAGGGGTACTGAAAAAATTTTAATAATTTATTTGCGTAAACAACGGAAAGTATGTACTTTTGTGCTGTGAAAAAAATAACGCAATTTTTTACCAACAAATAATTCGTTAATATTATGGCAACTATCAAAATTGGTATCAACGGTTTCGGCCGTATCGGCCGTCTGGTGTTCCGTGCCGCCTGCACGAATGAAAACATCGAGGTCGTAGGCATCAACGACCTGGTTTCCGTGGACTACATGGCTTACATGCTCAAGTACGACACGATGCACGGCAAGTTCCAGGGCACGATCGACTTCGACCTGGAGAAGAACCAGCTGATCGTGAACGGCAAGGCCATCCGCGTAACCGCCGAGAAGGATCCCGCCAACCTGAAGTGGAACGAAGTCGGCGCAGAGTACGTCGTCGAGTCGACGGGTCTCTTCCTGACCAAGGAGAAGGCGCAGGCCCACATCGCCGCAGGTGCCAAGTATGTTGTTATGTCGGCTCCCTCGAAGGACGACACGCCGATGTTCGTATGCGGTGTCAACACCGACACCTACGCCGGCCAGACGATCGTATCGAACGCTTCGTGCACCACGAACTGCCTCGCCCCGATCGCCAAGGTCCTCAACGACAAGTTCGGTATCACGGACGGTCTGATGACCACCGTTCACTCGACCACCGCAACGCAGAAGACCGTAGACGGTCCCTCGATGAAGGACTGGCGTGGCGGCCGTGCCGCTTCGGGCAACATCATCCCCTCGTCGACGGGTGCCGCCAAGGCCGTAGGCAAGGTGATCCCCTCGCTCAACGGCAAGTTGACGGGTATGTCGATGCGTGTGCCGACCCTCGACGTATCGGTTGTCGACCTGACCGTCAACCTGGCAAAGCCTGCCAAGTACGATGAGATCTGCGCTGCCATGAAGGAGGCTTCGGAGGGCGAGCTCAAGGGCATCCTGGGCTACACCGAGGAGGCTGTCGTTTCGTCGGACTTCCTGGGCGATCCCCGCACGTCGATCTTCGACAAGGCTGCCGGTATCGCACTGACCGACACCTTCGTAAAAGTTGTTTCGTGGTACGACAACGAGTGGGGCTACTCGAACAAGGTCCTCATGCTCATCGAGAAGATGGCCGCTTACAACAACAAGAAGTAATCGACATCCTGCGATGTTACGGCGGTTCGGAACTTCGGTTCCGGACCGCTTTTTTTTATGTGAAAGGTGAAAAGTAAAAGGTGAAAGGTGAGGGGGGCTGAATGACCTGGAGTGGCGTCGGGGCGCTGACGGGACGGTTGCGAAATGATCGGGGACGGTTCCGGGACGATCGGGAACCGTCAGGAATCGTTAGGGGTGGTCAGGTGCAGTTGGGAACGGTCAGGGGCGGTCGACGCGCAGTTCGAGCGAGATGCCCGACCACTGGTTGATGGTGTAGCGCTCCGTGCGCAGCCGCCGCCCGGCGAAGGTGATCTTCAGGTCGAGGTCGAACGGGCGCGTTGCGTCGATGTCGTTTCCCTCCGGCAGCGTGTGCGGAATCACGTAGACGTAGAGCATCAGGTGGTCGCATGCCGGGGCGGAGAGCGTCACGCGGCGGTCGGCGGGCAGGTCGGCCGGCCGCTCGCGGAGGTTCGCGCCGACGTCGGCGACGGTCGAGGCCGCCGAGGCGAAGTCGGTGCGCTGGCCGGCCGCGTCGAAGCAGCCGCACATCAGCGCCGCATTGTAGCGCCACCACCCCTCGTAGCGGCTCGAAATCTCGATGGTGAATCCCTCTCTGTCGCTCATGGGAGCAAAGATAGCGCATCGGGGCGGCTCCTCCAAATTTATTTGCGGACGGGGGTGCGAAACCCCGGCTGCGGGGCCCGATCTGTGCTAAATATCTGCGATTCCTTTGCAAATGTCTTATTTTTTAGTAACTTTGCGCACTAAACGCGTACAAATGGAGGTCGGAAAAACATATTCGATCGCGTACAAGGGGCTGAAACCGGGCCCGCACGACTTTGATTTCAAGGTCGGTCGCGAGCTCTTCGAGGCCTTTTCCGCCGGGGACATCAAGGACGGCGCGTGCGACGTGCACGTGCGGCTGGACCGTGCCGAGACGCAGCTCGTGATCGACGTGCACATCACGGGCCATGTCGTCGTCGAGTGCGACCGCTGCCTGGAGGACTGCCGCATTCCGGTCGACTACGACGGCCGGCTGCTGGTTCGCTTCTCGGACGAGGAGCGCGAGTACGACGGGGATGTGCTGTGGCTCTCGCCCGTGGAGGACGAGGTCGACCTCATGCAGTATATCTACGAGAGCATCGTGCTCTCGCTGCCCTATCAGCGGGTGCATCCCGAGGGGGAGTGCAACCCCGAAATGATGCGGCGGTTCCGCATCGTCTCGGGCGAGGAGTTCGCCGGCATCGAGGCCCGCGCCCGCGAGCAGGCCGAAGAGTCGATCCCGGCGGAGGGACTGTCGAAACTTGCGGCGCTGAAGGCGGAGATGGAGGCCGCGGAGCGGACCTCCGGCACCGGAAAAGAGGAAAAACAGAGAGAATAGATACGTCAAACTTATAATTCTTGTTGTAAAATGGCACATCCTAAACACAAAATCTCGTCGACGCGACGTGATAAGAGAAGAACTCACTACAAGGCCGTTGTTCCGACGGTCGTTACCTGCTCGAACTGCGGCGCTTCGGTGCTCTACCACCGCGTATGCCCCGAGTGCGGTTTCTACCGCGGCAAGCTGGCCATCGAGAAGAAGGCGGCCGAATAACCGCCTGCGAGAAGAGCGCATCCCCGCGGGGAGAGGCTCTTTTTGATTTTCATGATGTCTTCGCGCCCGCGCGTGCGTTCGTGCGGCTGCGGGGCGGGGACGATAACCACCAAATCGCACGAATATGTTAAAGATTGGTATTGATGCCATGGGCGGCGATTTCGCTCCCGAGGCGGCGGTCAAGGGTGCCGTGATGGCGCTCGAGGCCGTAGGCGCCGACAGCCGGATCGTGCTTTTCGGCGACGAGCGGCGCATCCGTGAGGTGCTGGCGGCCGAGGGCTGCCCGGCCGAGCGGTTCGACATCGTACCCACAACGGAGGTCATCGAGATGGGTGACCACCCCGCCAAGGCGTTCCAGACCAAGACCGATTCGAGCATCACGGTAGGTTTCGCCTGCCTGGCCAGGGGAGCCGTCGACGGCTTCGCGAGTGCCGGTTCCACGGGCGCCATGATGGTCGGTTCGATGTATGCCGTCAAGCCGATCGAGGGGGTCATCCGCCCGACGATCTCGTCCGTCGTTCCCACGGCTGCCGGACGTCCCTCCCTGCTGCTGGACGTGGGGCTGAACGTCGACTGCAAACCCGAGGTGCTGGCGCAGTACGGTCTCATCGGCTCGATCTATGCCGAGTCGGTGCTGGGGATCGAGCGTCCGCGTGTCGCCGTGCTCAACATCGGTGAGGAGGAGACCAAGGGCAATGCGCAGGCCAAGGCGACCTACGAACTGCTCAAGGCCGACGGCCGTATCCACTTCGTCGGCAATGTCGAGGGTTCGCACATCTTCTCCGGACAGGTTGCCGACGTGATCGTCTGCGACGGCTTCGTGGGCAACACGGTGCTGAAGATGGCCGAGGGCCTCTACCGCATCAACCGGGCGCTCGGCGGCGGCAACGCCTTCTGGGACGCCATGAACTACGAAAATATCGGAGGTACGCCCGTGCTGGGAGTCAACGCGCCGGTCATCATCGGCCACGGGTGCTCGTCGCCCAAGGCCATCCGGAGCATGATTCTTTCGACCGAGCAGGTCATCCGCGTCGGTCTGACTGCCAAGCTGCAGCAGGCCTTCCAAAACGAATAAGTCAAATCAGGTAAAGGAAAAAGTTAATGGGTAAAATAACAGCTGCGATAACGGGTGTGGGGGAGTACCTTCCCGATTACATCCTGACCAACGAAGAGTTGAGCCGCATGGTTGATACGACCGACGAATGGATCATGTCGCACGTCGGCATCAAGACGCGCCACATCCTCAAGGGCGAGGGCATCGGCACCTCCTACATGGGAGCGCGCGCCGTGCTGAACCTGCTCGACAAGACGGGTGTCGACCCGATGGAGATCGACGCCGTGATCTGCGCCACCGTGACGCCGGACATGTTCTTCCCCTCGACGGGCAACCTGATCGCCGACCAGGCCGGGTGCAAGAACGCCTTCGCATACGACGTGTCGGCGGCGTGCAGCGGCTTCCTCTTCGCCCTGACCACGGGTGCGAAGTTCATCGAGGCCGGCACGAGCAAGAAGATCATCGTCGTCGGTGCCGACAAGATGTCGTCGATCGTCGACTATACGGACCGCACGACCTGCCCGATCTTCGGTGACGGTGCCGCGGCCGTGCTGCTCGAGCCCAATACGGAGGGCTACGGCGTCATCGACTCGATTCTTCACTCGGACGGCTCGGGCGAGTTGCAGCTCTACATGAAGGCGGGCGGTTCGCGCTACCCGGCCTCGCTCGAGACGGTGCAGAACAACTGGCACACCATCACCTGGGACGGCCACGCCGTATTCAAGGCTGCCGTGTCGAAGATGGCCGACGTCTCGGTCGAGATGATGGAGCGCCACCACCTGACGGGCGACGACATCCGCTACCTGGTGCCTCATCAGGCCAACCTGCGCATCATCGACGCCACGGCCCGCCGCATGGGGATCACCACCGACAAGTGCATGATCAACATCGACCGCAACGGCAATACCACGGCCGCGACGATTCCGTCGTGTCTGTACGACTACGAGCATGAGCTGCGCCCGGGCGACAACCTCATCCTGTCGGCCTTCGGCGGCGGTTACACGTGGGGTGCCATCTACGTGAAGTGGCTCTACGACGGCTCGAAGGCTTGCCAGGTGAAGCCCGAGGCCAAGCAGGAGTAGTCCGCTTCCCGGATCGGTCCCCTTGCCGGGTACGCCGGGCGAACAGACCGGCAGATCGGGCGGAGGGGATGCAAAACGGAAAATTCCGACCGGGGGCGAACGGCCAATCCGATCCGAAGGGGAGCGCACCTCCCCCGGGCGAACGGCCAATCCGACGGGTGGGACGAACGATCCGGACCTTGATATTTTTCCCGGAGAGGAGAAGACCGGATGCCCGCCTGACCGGCGGATCAATCAAATGGAGAAAGGTTGCACGACGAAGGTCGCTGCGGCCTTTTTCCATCTTTTCGGGGTGCCGCCCCGGACCTGTTTTCGTATCGAACGAACGCCGCATGAAACGATGAATGAACTGAACCGCATCTTCCACAACAAACCCGTCAAGTTCTTCTATTTTGTCCGGAACTTTGTCCGCTATGCCGTGCCGCGGCCGCTTCTGCAGCGGCGGCTCGACGAGGTGCTCTCCGAGGTGGAGCGGCGCAGCGACCGGGACTACATCCTGCAGCGTGTGTCGTATTACAACCGCCTGCCCGAGGGGGCCACGCTGCCCGTCGAGCGGTCGAAGCCGCTCGGCGAACACCGCTTCGGAAAGGGGGTCCGCACGGCCTACTTCTTCGACTCCTACGAATTCACGCGCTGGTTCGACGACGCGCTGCGCTGGAACATGATCCCGGGGGACGTGACGCAGGTGCCCGACATCCCCTCCGTCGTCAAGAGCCGGCCCATCGCCGGGGACAACGCCAACTCCGTGCTGCTGAATCTCGACAAGTTCCGCCACTTCGTCTTCCTCAGGGACGACATCCCGTTCCGGGAGAAGGAGGACCGTGCGATCTTCCGCTGCGCGATCAACTGCCACCATCCGAACCACCACCTGCGCCGCCGCTTCATGGAGCGCTACTTCGGTTCGGCCTGCTGCGACGCCGGCATCTCGAACCGCCACGCCTCGCTGCCGCCCGAGTGGACGAAGCCCCACATCTCGATGTACGACCACCTGCGCTACCGCTACATCCTGACGATCGAGGGAAACGACGTGGCGACCAACCTCAAGTGGGTGATGTCGACCAATTCGCTGCCCGTCATGTCGCGCCCGACCTACGAGACCTGGTTCATGGAGGGGACGCTCGTCCCGAATTACCATTACGTCGAAATCCGGCCCGACTACGCCGATCTCGAGGAGCGCATGCACCATTACAGCAGCCATCCCGAGCAGGCCGAGGCGATGATCCGGCACGCCCACGACTACATCCGTCAGTTCCGCGATCCGCACCGCGAGCGGCTCATTTCGCTGCTGGTGCTGCACCGCTACTTCGAGTGCACGCGGATTTCGGTTTCTTTTCAGATTTGCCGGCGACCTTTGCACAAAACGATATGCCATGAAACTGCTCATTGTCGAAGATGAACCCTCCCTGCGCGAGATCATGACCCGCACGCTCCAACGCGAGCACTATGTCGTCGAGCAGGCTGCCGACTACGCCTCGGCGCTCGACAAGATCGCGGCCTACGACTACGACTGCATCCTGCTTGACATCATGCTGCCCGGAGGCAGCGGCCTGCGGCTGCTCGAGGAGCTCAAGCGGCAGCGTCGCCGCGCGGGCATCATCATCATCTCGGCGCGTGACTCGCTCGACGACAAGATCGAGGGGCTGGAGCTCGGGGCCGACGACTACCTGCCCAAGCCGTTCCACCTGGCGGAGTTGAGCGCCCGCATCCGCAGCGTGCTGCGCCGCCACCAGCGCGGCGGCGAGCAGACGCTCGAGGCGGGCAACGTGCGCGTCTATCCCGACAGCCGCCGCGTGGAGGTGGCGGGCCGCCCCGTCGAGCTGCTGCGCAAGGAGTACGACATCCTCTGCTACTTCATGAGCCGCCCCGGCCATACGGTCGACAAGGCGACGCTGGCCGAGGCCGTGTGGGGCGACCACATCGACCAGGTCGACAACTTCGATTTCGTCTATGCCCAGATGAAGAATCTGCGGCGCAAACTCGCCGAGGCGGGGGCCGACACGGAGATCCGTGCCGTCTACGGCTTCGGCTACAAGCTCGTCCAGCCGTGAAACTCGTCTACCGGATCATCCTCCATATTTCGTGGGTGCTGTCGCTGCTGCTGGCGGCGTGGGCCCTCTTTTTCTACGTCACGCTCATCGACGAGATCAACGACGAGACGGACGATGCCCTCGAGCACCGTGCCGAGGCGATCATCGCACAGCAGCTCTCCGGCCGCGAGGTGATCTCGACGGCTTCGGGCAACGAGGGCTACTTCCTGAAGGAGGTCACGCGGGAGTATGCCGCCCGGCTCTCGCACGAGCGTTACACGGACGAGGAGATCTACATCCCCGAGCAGGATGACGAGGAGCCGGCGCGCGTGCTGCGCACGATCTTCCGCGACCGCGACGGCCGCTGGTTCGAGCTGACGGTGATGACGCCGACCTTCGAGAAGGACGAGCTGCGCGAGGCGATTCTCTGGTGGATCGTCTGGCTCTATCTCTTCCTGCTGCTGACGATCCTGACGGTCAACGTGCTGGTGCTCCACCGCACGCTGCGGCCGCTGCGCGCGCTGCTGCGCTGGCTCGACGCATATACGGTCGGGGGGAAGAACCCGCCCCTGGCGTGCGACACGAACATCACGGAGTTCTGCCGGCTGAACGAGGCGGCAAGCCGCTATGCGGCACGTGCCGAGCAGCTCTTCGACCGCCAGAAGCAGTTTATCGGCAACGCCTCGCACGAGATGCAGACGCCGCTGGCCGTCTGCCGCAACCGCCTGGAGATGTTGGTCGACGAGGGGGCGACCCTCACAGAGGCGCAGCTGGGCGAGATCGCCAAGGTGCAGCGCACGCTCGACTACCTCGTGCGGCTGAACCGCTCACTGCTGCTGCTCTCGAAGATCGACAACGGGCAGTTCCCCGAGACCGGGGAGGTCGATTTCAACGCCCTTGCCGGGCGTATGGCCGAGGACCTCTCGGAGATCTACGCCTCGCGCGGCATGCACCTTGCGATGCACGAGGAGGGGCGCCTGACGGTGACCATGAACCCGACGCTGGCGGCGAGTCTGGTGAGCAACCTGCTCAAAAACGCCTTCGTGCACGGCGACGCGGGGGGTGAGATCGTCGTGACGCTTTCGCCGCACGGCCTGCGCGTGGAGAACAGCGGGGCCGCGGGGCCGCTCGATGCCGCGCACCTCTTCGAACGCTTCTATCAGGGCGCAAAGAAGGAGGGGTCGACCGGCCTGGGGCTCTCGATCGCCGAGGCCATCTGCCGCCTCTCGGGCCTGCACATCGAATATGCCTACGGGGCCGGGATGCACCGCTTCACGGTGTCGCTCCGGTGACGGACTGCCCGGCGGTGCCTTGTGTCCGGCACACTTCATATTGTCTCTTCGTCTCCGGCACGCAACGGCGACTGGCCGCGGAGCATCGGTGATCGGAAAGACCGGAAAACGGCTGCCTGCAGGGTGGCCGTTCTTTTTTTGCAAAAAAATCGCTCCCGGGAAGGTTGTTTCAGATTCGTTTCAGATTTCCGCCGCACCTTTGTCCCCGGAAAGATACGAAAACCCGAACGCAAAAGAGAGGCAACCATGAAAAGAACACGAATCATACTGGCCGGCATCCTGCTCTCGGCGTGGACGCTCCCGGCCGCGGCCGGCAACGACCGCCCGATCGTCGTCGGGGAGCTGCCCGCCGCGGCGCGCGAGTTTCTGCGCACCCATTTCGACGGACTGGAGGTCTCCTACGCCAAGGTGGACGAGGATTTCTTCGACAAGGAGTACAAGGTGGTCTTCGTCAACGGCGCGAAGGTCGAATTCCTGGAGGACGGCCTCTGGAAGGAGCTCGACTGCAAATACGGCGAGGTGCCCGCGGCGGCTGTTCCGCGGCAGATTGCCGACGAGGTGGCGCGGCTCTTTCCCGAGCGGAAGATCGTCTCGATCGACCGCGGCCGCCGCGACTACGAGGTCGGCCTGGACAACGGCCTGGAGCAGACCTTCGACCGGAAGTTCCGCCTCACGGAGATGGATGACTGACCGGCCGCAGACGACAGAGAGAGGGCAAAGACAACGCGACCATGCGATTTTGATAGATAATTGATTATTGACTGTAAAAAAGAATTTTGACCTATGACTGTAAACATGCTGAAAAAATGGATGCTCTATTCCGCGGCCGCCCTGGCGCTCTTCACCGCAACGGGCTGCGACATGGATGATGACGACGACGACCGTCTCACATACGTGCCGTCCGGTGTGGAGGAGACCTTCCGCGCGATGTACCCCCGGGCCACGTCGGTCCGCTGGTCGGACCGCAGCGGGTATATCGTGGCCGACTTCCGGGAGGACGGCACCGCGGCGCAGGCCTGGTTCCTGCCTGCCGGCGAGTGGCACATGACCGATACGGACATCCGCTATGCGGAGCTGCCGCAGGCCGTGCGCACGGCGTTCGAGACGGGCGACTATGCGTCGTGGCGGGTGGATGACGTCGATCTGCTCTCGCGCCGCGGGCTCGAGACGGTCTATTCGATCGAGGTCGAGCGCGGCGAGTCCGAATACGAGCTGCTCTACGCCGAGGACGGCATCCTGTTGAGTGCCCTGCCCGACACGGACGGCGGCGACCACGCCGACATGCTCCCCTCGAACCTGCCGCAGGGGGTGCAGTCGTACCTCTCGCAGCACTATCCCGACGCCCGAGTCGTCGATACGGAGTTCGAGCGGGGCGTCTACGAGGTGGAGATCGTCGACGGACGCACGGTGCGCGAACTGCGCTTCGACGCGGACGGCAACTGGCTGGAGACGCGGACCGAGGTGCGGGTGAGCTCGCTGCCCGCCGCGGTGCTCGACGCCGTGCGCACGTCGCAGTACGGCTCGTGGCAGATCGAGGATGCGGACCTGGTCCAGACGCCCGACGGCGAGTGGTATGAGATCGAGCTTGAGGAGCCGCGCACGGATCGCGAGGCCCGGCTCCGGGTGCGTGCCGACGGGACGATCCTCTGACCGGAGGCGATGCCGCACGATCGACGGCCCGCACTTCCCGCATCGGGAGGCGCGGGCCGTCCCCGCATGGACGGGGCTCCTATCGGACCCGTTTATGACACTATAAAATGATATGATCGAAAATGTTGTGCAATCTTGTGAAACAGTTGTATATTTGTTGCAGCAAATAAAATGTTACACTTAAAAACCAGATTGTCATGTTAAGCAAGAAACTGCACGAAGCGCTCAATGAGCAGATCAATGCCGAGCTGTGGTCGGCCTATCTCTATCTTTCGATGTCGGTGGACGCCGAGGCCAAGGGCCAGAAGGGCATCGCCAACTGGTTCTATGTACAGTTCCGCGAGGAGCAGGACCATGCCCGCATTCTGATGAACTACATACTTTCGCGCGACGCCGCCGTGGCGCTCAAGCCCATCGCCGAGGTGCGCACGTCGTGGGCCTCGCCGCTGGAGATGTTCCGCGACACGCTCGAGCACGAGCAGGTCGTGACGGGCATGATCAACAACCTGGCGGCCATCGCCCGCGAGGACAAGGATTTCGCCTCGGTGAACATGCTCGCCTGGTTCATCGACGAGCAGGTCGAGGAGGAGGAGTCGGCACGCGGGATGATTCAGGCCTGCGAGGCCGTCGAGGGCAACAAGTTCGGGCTCTACATGCTCGACAAGGAGCTTGCCGCCCGCGTCTACTCGCTGGCTGAGCCCCTCGCGTCGAAGGAGTAGCCTTCCGCGTTGTCAGGTAGCAGCGGTCCGGTTCCCGATAGCGGGAGCCGGACCACTTTTTTAGAGCCGATCTGCCCGGGGGTGAAGCGGCGCCGGATGTGCCGTGCATTCTGCCGGTAGGCGCAACGGGAACGGCATCCCGCACAGACCCTGCCGGAAGGAGCGACGGAGCGGCACTCTGCGCTGATCCCGCGGCAACCGGGAGCGGGGCCTCCACGCATCAGCGGCAGGGCGAGTCGGGGGAGGTATCGGGCCGGAGCTCCATGCCGAGGCGCACCATGTCGCGGCATTCGATGCCGTTTTCGATGATCGGGGCGGGGTAATATTTGCGGAAATAGTCGCGGTCGATGCCGCAGCGCACGAATCCGCAACGTTCGTAGAGGGCGATTTGTCCGGTGCCGGTCTCGCCCGTACCGATCTCCAGCCGCCGGAACCCTGCCGCGCGGGCCGTGCGGATGGCATGTTGCAGTAGCGCCGTGCCGATCCCCCGGCGCTGGCAGGCGGGATCGACGGCGATGGAGACTACCTCGGCCGTGAAGGGGCGTGTGTGGAGCCGCAGGTATTGGCCGACGGCCCGGCCGGCAAGCTGCGCGACGAAACAGCGGCTGCGGCCGACATAGTCGGCAACGGATTCCGGGCTCTCGTCGGCCAGCATCAGCAGGTCGTGCGACGGAGAGGAGGTTTCGCGGATTTCGGGATCGGGATTCATGGATGTCCTGGAAAGTTGTGTCGGATGCGGAGGGCGATGCTGTTTGCCGGTTCAGAAGAGCGAGACGGCCCCCTCGAAGGTGAGCAGCAGGATGACGTAGCGCAGGGCCTTGCCGACGAGCATCGACGCGCCGGTGATCCAGACGTTGCTGCGCATGAGCCCCAGCACGACGGCCAGCGCCTCGCCGATCGTCGGCAGGAAGCCGAAGAAGCCCATCAGGGCGCCGCGTCCGGCGAGGAACTTCCGCGCACGGGCCAGCTGCCGCGTCGAGATGCCCAGGCGCGTGATCCACTCCGTGCGTCCGAGCGAGCCGATCCAGTAGCAGGTCATGCCGCCGAGCGTGTTGCCCGCCGTGGCGGCGACGACGCACCACACGGGGTCGAGCCCCATGTGCGTGAGGACGATCATGACGGCCTCGGAGCTGAACGGCAGGATGCTCCCGGCGATGAATGCCGAGAGGAAGAGGCCCAGATAGCCCCAGTCGATGAAGAATTGCGTAACGGCTTCCATGTTGCTGTCGTATGTCCGGAGCCGGAGGGGCTGCCGCGGTGCGGGGCGCGGCGGCCGTCCGTGCCGACTGCCGGATGGACAAAGATAGTGTTTTTTTGCGGAGTCGGGATGTTGCGGCGGGTGCGGAGTACACTTTCCCGTTGCGCGGGGTGCTCTTTTGCGTTGCGCGGGTGCTCTTTCCGGACCGTGGCGGTGCGGCGGGCGGGCGATGCGGGGGCGTCACTCCCCGATGACGGTCGCCACGATGCTGCGGCCCGAGGCCCGGTTGCGGAACTCGCAGAGGCAGATGCCCTGCCAGGTCCCCAGCCCGAGCCGTCCGTCGACGATGGGGATTGTCATTTCGCACCCCGTAAGCGTCGCCTTGGCGTGCGCCGGCATGTCGTCGGCTCCTTCGAGCGTGTGTGCATAGTCGGCACATCGCTCGGGGACGAGGCGGTCGAGTATCCTTTCGAGGTCCGTGCGGACGTCGGGATCGGCATTCTCGGTGAGGGTGAGCCCGGCGGAGGTGTGGCGCAGGAAGAGGTGCAGCATGCCCGTGCAGGGCAGCGGCGACAGGTTGGCGACGATTTCGTCGGTTACGAGGTGAAGCCCCCGGCGGCGGGGACGCAGGGTGAATATGTGCTGTCGGATCATGGTTTCGGTGCGGTGTCGGCCGGAGCGTTCGGTGCATCCGGCATGCAAAGATACGAAATCCTCCGCTTCGCGCGGCCTGTTTTGCCGGGAAGTCCCGGATCGGCCACTTTTTGCGACGGAACGGAGGGCCGACCCGTTTGCAGGGGCGGCGGAAAAGTCGTATCTTCGCTCTCCGTAAAGAAAAGGTTATCCGACATGAAGAAGATCATCAATCCGTGGCGCGGGCTGGAGGGCTATCGCTGTTTCGGCTGCGATCCGAACAGCCCGCAGGGCCTGCGCATGGAGTTTTACGAGGAGGGCGACGAGGTCGTGTGCCGCTGGCGGCCGCGTCCGGAGTTTCAGGGCTGGGTCGACACGCTGCACGGCGGGATTCAGGCGACGCTGGCCGACGAGATCAGCAGCTGGGTCGTCTTCCGCAAGTTCCAGACGAGCGGCGTGACGTCGAAGATGGAGGTGCGCTATCTCCGGCCCATCCATACGACCGACGATCACGTCCTGCTGCGGGCCCGCGTCGCGGAGCAGCGCCGCAACCTCGTGCGGATCGACGTGCGGATTTTCGATGCGCAGGGGGTGCTCTGCACCGAGGCGTCGTGTCTCTATTTCCTCTTCCCGAAGGAGAAGGCGCACCGCGATTTCCACTTCTGCGAGTGCGGCGTGGAGGAGACGAACGGGTAGGCCCGGCCTTGGGCGTGCACGATGCGACTGCATCCGGCGGCGGAGTGGTGCGCGTCGCGGCGGTCGTTTGACGTAAAAGCGAAGCAGGCGCCATGGTGAAAACCATGGCGCCTGCTTTGTATTGCCTTCCTCCGGCTGCCCTCTCCGGTTACCCTTCCCCGGCGTGCCTTTTCGGCCCTCTCCGGCCTTATCCGGTCAGGGGTTGCGTTGCCGGCCGGCCTTTTGTGCCGGGCGGCCGGCTGCCGACAGGTGCGGGCCCTGCGCGATGCGGCTTATCCGAGGTGCTTCAGGCACTCGGAGACACTCGTCTCGATGCGCCGCAGGATGGCCTCCGTGTCGGATGCCTCTGCCGCCTTGACGAACGGCTCGCCGGTGATCTTCTCGTAGAGCTCGACGTAGCGGTCGGTGATGCCCGCGACGATCTCGGGCGTCATCTCGGGAACCTGCTGCCCGGCCTGTCCCTGGAAGCCGTTGGCCATGAG
>ERZ780144.521-NODE-521-length-53198-cov-6.617918_pt1 | contig 53198 bp, 53 predicted proteins | sample MGYA00511380_ERZ780144 | MGnify/ENA primary metagenome ERZ780144 (study PRJEB29588, sample SAMEA1965858) | human gut metagenome | biome: human gut; feature: human-associated habitat; material: faeces | place: Denmark | collected 2008/2010 ... | reverse complement strand
CGGCGTGTCAAGCCATTTTTCCCCGGTGGCGTGTTCGGCGGCTTGTTCGAGAATGGCAAGGGCGGCAGCGTTCACAAGGTCTATACCGTCGGAAAGGGTTTCCCCCACAAGGGCGGCAATCGCTTTTTCAGCGTCCTTGTCCACGGTTTCGGTTGTCAAGTCACCGTCGGCGTTGTACGCCGTGCGGGTTGCCTTGTTCGTTGCCGTGCGCAAGTTGTCCAGCGTTGCAAGGTCGGCGGCTATGCCCCTTTTCAGTTGGACTAATGCGGGGTTGTATCCGTTGTCGGATACGGTTTCACGGGCCGGGGCCGTCTTGCGCTGGGGGTCTAGGCACTTGTTAAGTACGGAATAGGTCACGGCCTGGGACAAGTCCAGCAGGGCGGCAGAGTAGTCACCCCCGGCAGCGTGGGCCGTTTCAAAGTCCCGCTTGACGGTTTCAAAGTCCCGGCGGGTTTCCTGGGTTTCCTGGGCGGTGGTGTTGCCGCCGTTGGTGTTCGTGGTGTTGGTGTTCATATTTCCTCCATTTCTGCCGTGTGGCGTGTGCGGCGTGGTGTGTTGGTGTGGTGTGGGTGTGTGGTGTGTTCACCGCCTGCCGTGTCCGGCGCAATTATACTATCATGTTCCCCCCGGAATTGTCAACACTAAAAGGGGTGTACCCTGTCCCCGTGGTGGTCTGTCTGCCGGTCTGCCGTGGTCTGTCCCGGCCCTGTCCCCCGCCCCGTCAACACGACATTTTCCCGCCGTGTCGTGTTGGGGGCGTGGTTATGGTATTTTCGGCCCCCTGTCCGCCGCAGAACTGTGGTAGTCGCTTCATCTAACTGACACCTTCCATTTTTAACTTTGCCTCCTCCCGTCGTCAGTAACCCCTTGATACACAGTGGTTTCAATAACTCATTTTGTCCAGAAAGAGAATATGGGTTAAGCCCTTTGCGCAATAGATTCTCTCTCAATATTTAACACGACAAAAAAGAAAAGGGCTTAACAAAGCCCTTTATTATTTAGCATTATTTTCTTGTGATTTCTTTTGATTTATTCTGTTTTGTCAATATAAATAGGTTGAAAGATAATAAGTTTTTTGGTATAATCATAATGTAAATCAATATGATTAAATAAACTACATAGAGAGCCCCCGCATGAGAGGAGAATCCAGTATGGCTCAGATTATTCAGTTCAACCCTGTGGCTACCAACGTCATCGATATAGCTACCATCCAGCAGAGCTGTCGTAAGCTCAAGGCTGGCCTCATCGCCCCAGCCGCTGAAGAGGTAACTCAGGAGCTTGCCCCTGAACATGCCGCTGAGCCAATCAAGGACATGAACGACATCATCCGCATCTCCCAGTTCCTTATTGGACAGAAGCGCTATCGAGACAACATGCTCTTCATCGTTGGAATCAACTTTGGCCTCCGTGTGAGCGACTTGGTCACACTTCGGTTCTCCCACCTCATCAATGATGACTGTACCTTCCGAGATAGATTCTCTATTCTGGAGAAGAAGACCAAGAACACCCGCAAGCATAAGCGCAACCGATATATCACCATCAACACTGCAGTAGTTGAAGCAGTTACCCTCTATCTGGAGAACACCCCTGGTGTTCGGCTCAGTGACTACATGTTCCGCAGCGAATCCAATAATGGCTCCAATCAGAATAAGCCAATCCATAGAGCTTCTGTTGACACCATGCTAAAAGGCATTGCGAGAGACCTTGGTCTTGGAAACAGGATGTCCACTCACTCTCTTCGTAAGACGTTTGCTTACCACCAGATGGTCATGAGCGGAAATGACCCCCGGAAGCTTCTCCTCCTCCAGAAGATGTTCGGTCACTCTACCGCCGCTCAGACTCTGGACTATATCGGAATCACCAGCGAAGAGATTGACGAAGCCTACCGTAACCTCAACCTCGGAAGCATCACCCACAACTACCTTGTGGATAGTACCATCATGGAGAGTGACACAGTAACCGCATAAAGCGTTCTCCACTCACTCCCTAGACTGCACCTTGATAAGTGAATATTGCCACCCAAAAATCAAGCCTCAAAACCCATTTTGGACACGCTGTTTGTCCAAATCAATTTTGAAACCCTTGCGGCTCAAGGGTTTGAAGGGTGCTCGCTATAAAAGAAATAAGGACAAGAAAATGAGAGTGAAACAAAATAGCTTGAAATTAAGGCGCGAGAGCGTAGTGTGAACGGAGCGGAAGCAAATTCAGTCCTGACAAAAACCGTGTGTCCAAAAACTTTAGTATGATGAAGGGAAGTGATTCCTGTTTTGGATTTCACTATGACTGGACGGTGATTTGGACGTGAACACCATCACCGTAGTAGACGCCCGTATGGGCCGGGGAAAGTCCTCAGCCGCTATACGGTATATGAATCGACACAAAGGAACAAAACGGTTCCTATACATAACTCCTTACCTGGACGAGGTAGATAGAATTTGTGAACAATGCAACTTTGACCAATCTGATAATGATTACAGCACAAAGTCCGCAGAGCTCAAACAGCATATGAGGCATGGAAGAAATGTCGCCGCTACCCATTCCCTATTTTACCTGATGGACGACGAAGCGTTAAATCTGGTTCGGGAAAAACACTACTCCCTTGTTATTGATGAGAGCATTCAAGTTATTGAGCGCCTAAACACCACAGACAAAGATTTCGAGCTTATTATTGGACAACTTGCTGAAGAAGACGAGCACGGGATAATCCATTGGAAGGATGAAGAATATACTGGACGGTTTTGTGATTATAAGGGAATGGCCGATATTGGGTCACTGCGCCGGCTTGATAGTGCATTGCTAAACATCATGAATCCAGAATTACTGATGGCGTTTGATGAAGTATTCATGCTTACTTATCTTTTTGATGGACAGTACCAGAAAGCTTATCTTGACTATTTTGGATTACCCTATAAAGTTGTTGGAGTCAAGCAAGATGGCAAAGGATACTATTTTTCCGATGAACCGGACAATCCTCCGCCCATTGATTATGGCAAGTTAATCAGAATTGTAGATAGCCCAAAAATGAACCAGCCCGGTGACAACAGATATGCGCTGTCAAAAAACTGGTTCGCAAGACGCGGATATAACCATGCTGATATAAAGGCATTGCGCAATAATCTGAGAAGTTTCTTCCGAAGCATCCCAAATGGGGATTCAGATACGCGCCTCTGGACTTCATTCAAAGACACCAGAAATAAACTGGTCGATGCGTCCAGCGGAAGATTTAGAAATAACTTCCTTCAAATTAGTGCCAGGGCGACAAACGAATACAAGTCCAAGACCGATATCGCCTATCTGGCCAATCGATTCATTGACCCGAACTTAGCGAAGTTCTTTGCAGAAAAAGATATTGCCGTGAACGCAGACCACTTTGCTCTATCAGAAATGCTCCAGTGGATTTGGCGCAGCGCAATACGAGATGATAAGCCTATCAACCTATACATACCAAGCAGTCGCATGAGAAAGCTCCTCATCGACTGGATGAACAATGCAAGCCAAGGAGGTACTATGAGTGTATAAGAAAGATTGCAAAGCCTGCCTATTTGGAGATAAGTGCCGGTCGGAGACCGATTGCAAATATTATTCACCTCTGGATGATTACGATGATGACCTGCTAGAGGAATACATAGACGATATGAAGGCAGAGTATTATACTGCCTGGATGGAATATGTTAGTGAAAACGGGGATGATTCTTTTTTATTTTGATAATCAACCTAATTAAATAACCAACAAAGGGGTGAGTTGCTCTGGCGAAGCAATTAGTTTGTCAGAAATACATATTCAAGTTACATAGTAGCAGGCTCAGGAAGGCCAAGTGGCGTCTCACGCTTCCTATTGCAGAGGCAAGAAAAAATGATGAGGTTATCTCTTTGGCAGATAGTCAAGTTCTCCGTTGGCTAGATGAACTGAACGGAATAACGGACGCAGATTCCAAAGCCAGAGAGATTAAATCCGAAATACGGCGGCTGAGAAAAGAGCAGAACAGTGTGCAAAACCGCCGGCGCATTAAGCAACTATATGCTCAACTGGATGATATCCAATTCAAGCCGGACTATATGTGCCTTATCATCGACAAGGAAAAGGATTACCACAGAGCCTGCTCTGGATTCAGTATCAACGGTCTCAAGTATCAGCGTTTATTGGGCACCAATGGCGGCGTAAAAAACGAAACCATTGTGTTTGTCAGTGAGCGTCATGCGGAGGAAATCCGGCGCCGCATTGATAATGGACGCGACCTGCAGAAGGAGATGGTTCCTGCGAAGCTGGAAGCGTATAAAGCGCTTACATGCAGTGCGTCAACTCCGGTATCTATGCCAAATGGAATTCTTGTGGTCAGCGATTGTGAAACAGAGTTTCTGTCCGACATAATTTATCTGAATGATGAGGCCGACGGCGAGCCTGTCATGGAAGAAAGGAAACAAGTTCCGGTTGAGCTCAATGAATCGGATGGATACGGATTGATGTCGCCGGAGCTCGCCGCAAGATGGAGTTCAGAGCTCGGCCTTGACTATGTTGTCAGCGGGGTGAACACAAGATTTTCCTGGGAGAAAGGCATGGTGTTTACATTTGACTTTTTGGATTTTGCAGAGAAGATTGCTGGAACATATATGGTCAAAGATGCATGGGGTAATGAGGTGGACATTCGCAATGTGGAGCTGATTCTTACAACATCCATGCTCAAGCTTTGGGACTCATATGAAAGCTGTGACGATTATGTGGAGAACTGCCTTAAGAACAAGTACACATTCGGCGTTGCCAAAACGTGCCCAAAGGAGTTGGAGTCTGAGCGGACTTTAAATTACCAATTCATCCAAAGCTATGATTTGGATGATAACGATATTGAAGAGCTTATCAGGCCAACAATGGATGAAATCAAAGACGTTCTGTACGCTGATACAGCGAAATCCATCTTATTCCTGAAGGGTTCCGGTCTGAACGAAAAGAATGTACACCATCTTGACAACGACTATATCAAAGCTCTCATGATTGAGCCGGCCATGATAAACGACCCGTATATCCAAAGCTCCATCTATCAAATGATTAAGAACCGAATCAACGAAGCAAAGGTCGGCGTTCTTAAGGTTCACGGGAACTACTCCATCGTGTGCGGTGACCCATACTCCCTCTGTCAGCATATCTTTGGGCTTGAGGTCACCGGCATATTGAAAGCTGGCGAAATTTATAACAGCTATTGGTGTAAGCAAGGCGCAGATAGACTTGCGTGCTTCCGGGCCCCCATGACGTGCCATAACAATATTCGGCTTGTATATCCAAATCGGAGCGCAGAAGCAAAATATTGGTATCAGCACATGACCACCTGTACCCTATTTAACTCATGGGATACTGCCGCACATGCGCTCAACGGTATGGATAAAGACGGCGACTTGGTCATGCTGACGGACAACGACATTCTTGTAAATAAGCTCAAGGTTCTTCCGGCGTTGATGTGTGTACAACGGAAAGCCAAAAAGAAAATCGTCACTGAGGCGGACGCAGTACAATCAAATATCGACAGCTTTGGAGACGATATTGGCAAGACGACGAACTGGATTACATCCATGTTTGATGTTCAGTCCCAGTTTGAAAAAGGAAGTAAGGAGTATCAAGAGCTTGATTATAGAATCAAGTGCGGTCAACTCTTCCAACAGAATGCTATCGATAAGGCAAAGGGAATTATAGCAAAGCCCATGCCTAGAGAATGGCATGACAGACACAGCGTGAATATGATTGAAGACCCTGAGAAGCGGCGCTTTTACCTTTCCCTCGTAGCAGATAAGAAACCATATTTCATGCGCATCATCTACCCAGCGCTCATGAAGCAGTATAACACATACATAAAGAACACGAACAAAAATGCGATGCGTGAATTCCAGATGACTATTGATGAACTATCAGCAATTCCACGTTCTCAGCAGACGGAGCGGCAGAGAGATTTCCTGCGGTACTATAAAAGCAGGATGCCGGTTGGAATTCATAACTGCGTCATGAACAGAATTTGCCGCAGGTTTGAGAAAGAGTTTGATGGGTATCTTGGCAGACACAATTCTGAGAACCAATTCGATTACAGTATCATGAAAAGCGGGGCCGAGTACAGCCGGTCGCAGTTCAATGCAATTACAAAGTTGTATGAGAACTATAATCGTAGGCTTCGTAATTATGCCGTATTCGCAAATTATGAAAGGGTCGATGAGTACGATACTTTCACAAGGATGATGGAAATGAGAGAGGATTTTGTCCAGGAGTGCTCCAAGGTTTGCCCAAATAGATTTGCTCTCTGCGACATTGTATTAGATATTTGCTACCAGCGCAGTTCCACAAAGCGTTTCGCATGGGAGATGTGCGGAGAGGAAATTATCCAGAACCTGCTCAATCGTAATGATGGAACCATTTCTTATCCGACGCTAGACCAAGAAGGCGACATTGTATATTGCGGTAATAGGTTCTCAGTAAAACAAGAACAGATTGGAGGAGACGAATGAGTATAGTCCTCAATGAGTATGAGTGGGCGGAGCGTGCCATCCAAAATCACGAGCTTGGGAAGAAACCAATCGAAACGCTCAATCGGGTTTCAAAATACTACTTGTCGAACAAGTACAGTAAGAGAGAAGTCCGTAGGTTGCTGGATGAATTTATGCTTCAGTGCGACCCGCAAGCATCCCTAGTTCATTGGTCTGACGTGCTTGATAAGGTCGCTAAAAATGCAGACCGGTATCCGCTAATTCGTATTGACGGCATAGATATCACAGACGCGGAGATGCGAAGGATAGAAACGCTTGAAGGAAAGCAAATCCGCCGGCTCGCATTCACATTATTGTGTGTCGCTAAATACTGGGATATGGTATCAAAGCAAAACAACCACTGGGTCAATACGCCTGACCGCGAGATTATGCAGATGGCGAATATCAACACTTCTATCAAAAGGCAGAGTGCCATGTTTGCAGGAATCAGAGATGCCGGCATGATTAAATTTTCTAAGAAGATTGATAACCTGAACGTCCAAGTGACTTTCATAGAACCGGGTTCTACGGCAATTCATATCCAGGATTTCCGCAATCTCGGATATCAGTATTTGAAGTATTACGGAGGCCCATACTTCGATTGTGTCAACTGCGGTTTAACGGTTAAATGCCAAGAGCCATCCAGAGGAAGAAAGCAAAAGTATTGTCCAAGTTGTGCAATAGAATTACATACAAAGCAAAAAGTTGACTCGGTAATGCGGAAAAGAAATGCCATGAAAAGTTAATTATGTTGACAAAAATGAACCCCCTTAAATCATTGTGGCACAACGATTTATAGGGGGTTTGATGTAGTGTAGTAAAGGATGTATATATATAAAACTATTTTTGAAATAAAGGGATGATAAAAAAATGATTGCTATTACTAAAGACGAGAAGAATGCTATTCGAGAGAAATTCCCAAATGTTCATATTGTTAGAACTATGAAGCATGATTCTAAGCGTGGGCATTACTATATGGTTGAAAATACCGGGCCTATGCGCTATCTAAATAAGCTGAGGGGAAATGATGTCTCTCGCCCCAATGGAAAGGACGTGTAAGCTATTACCAGTACAGCAAGCTATAAAGAAATGCGTGACATCGTAATAGGCAAGCTTGTTGACCACACCATTGACGATGATTACGAAGAGCTTAGCGAGCGGTTATTTGGTGATGGCAACTGTTTTAGCGCCAGCGAAGTCAGAAAGCGCATGTATGGCATGAAGTCGATTATTGAAGCTATTGAGCGAGATGGCGAGTCCGAAATCCAGGATGAAGATATGATTTCTTTATTGGACAGTAAGCGCATTGAACTCCAAAAGGAGCGGCAGAAATTTTTTGACCAACGCAATGCGTATAACAAATTGCTTCGAGAACGCTCAAGACAAGAAGAGTTGAATGAGATTCTGGTTGATGCTGTGCGTTCAGGCAACCTACCGTCTCTTCAATATGTACGTTCAGAGATTCCGTGCTCCGATAATGATTTGCTAGTTAGCCTAAACGACATCCATTACGGGGCAAACGTCCAAAACTATTGGAATACATATAACTCTGATGTTTGTCGGGATATGATGTGCAAATATCTTGACCATATTATCTCTATTAGAGAAACCCACAAAAGTGAAAACTGTATTGTATGGGCAAATGGAGATGAGATTAGTGGCAATATACATCAGTCTATTGCCGTAACTAACAAGGAAAATGTTATTGAGCAGATTAAGGGTGTATCAGAACTAATCGCTGAGTTTCTTGCAGAATTAAGTAAACATTTCCGCCAAGTTGTCTTTGTTAGTGTAGCCGGAAACCATAGCAGGATTGAGCCGAATAAAGACAAAGCTCTTATCAGTGAACGGTTGGATGACCTTGTGGAGTGGTATCTATCCGCTCGCCTCCAGAACTTTGAGAATATTGTTATTGGCGGCGGAGAAAAGATTGACCACACAATTTATCTGATTGATGTGCGCGGAAAAATGTACTGTGGTGTTCATGGTGATTTTGATGGCTCACCCGGAAAGGTTCAGTCTTTGCAGGCTATGGCCGGTAGGCCGGTATACGCTGTTTTATCTGGTCACCTTCATCACAATAAAACAGACGAAGTCCAGGGCGTTAAAACGGTTATGGCCGGTAGTTTCCTTGGCATGGACGATTACTGCGTCCAAAAGCGAATTGTAGGAAGAGCAGAACAGATGGTCTGTGTCTGTGATGAGTCCGGCATTCGTTGTACATACGGAATTCCCCTTCAATAACATAAGGGTCACCTGTATGGGTGGCCCTTTCTATATTCCCCTTTAGCTCAGTTGGCAGAGCACCTGGCTGTTAACCAGGGCGCCGTTGGTTCAAGTCCAACAGGGGGAGCCATATTGCGGAGTAGAGGAGCGGTTTCCTTGTCGCCCTCATAAGGCGAAGACCTCGGTTCAAATCCGAGCTCCGCAACCAAATAACAATGAAAGTGAGGTGGCTTTGATGCCAAGAAAAACCAAGCAGAATGATATCACAAGCCCCGAGCTTTTGAGTCAAGTAAATCCAGAAAATATGAGATTAAAAGAGGATTTTATTTCATATCTTCAGTCGGTACAACGGAGTCCAAAGACAATTGCTGGCTATTCAAATGACCTCGATATTTTCTGGGTGTGGAATCTACAGCACAATGGGAACAAGTTTTTCCCCAAGATTTCTAAGAGAGATTATGCATCATATCAACATTGGTTAATCAATGAAAATGGCAACTCACCCGCCCGTGTGCGCAGATTAAAGTCTGCCATATCTTCATTATCGAACTACGTTGAAGCGATTCTCGACGATGAGGAAGAGTTTAAAGACTTCCGCTCATCTGTTAGAAAAATAGAGAATCCGGCCATGCAACAGGTTCGCAAGAAAACTGTATGGGAAGACGATGCGCTGGACAATCTTCTGGATGAGCTGACCGCAATGGGGCAGTATAAAAAGGCGTGTGCCCTTGCCCTTGCCATGTGTAGTGGACGCCGGAAAGCGGAACTGTGTAGGTTCCGAGTTGACGATTTCAAGGATGATAACCTTGTTTGTGGTGGCGCCCTTTATAAAACAAGCGAGCCAATTCAGACAAAGGGGTTCGGGCTTGGGAAATACATATATTGCTATACCTTAGCAAAGAAGTTTAAACCATACTTTGATGCTTGGATGGCAGAGCGTGAACGTAAGCATATCGAAAGTGAATGGCTTCTCCCTGCATCTGACAATGCAGAACAGCAGATGAGTGATACTACACTTAATAGCTGGGCGAATACATTTAGCCGGATGACAGGCGAGGATTTTTATTGGCATAGTTTGCGACACTATTTTACTACGCACCTTTCTAAGCTTGGTTTGCCCGACAATGTCATCCAGGAGATTGTCGGCTGGGAGTCAAGCGATATGGTAAAGGTCTATAAAGACATTAGCGCAGAGGAACAGATATCTCAGTTCTTTGACGAGAACGGAAATATAAAGGCTGATGCGCAGAAGTCAATTGTTGACCTTTGATTGGAAAGGACGGGATAAAGGGATGGATATAAAGAGAGCAGATTTAATTCAACAGCTTGTCGATAAACACCATTATACAAAGAAGGCAGCAACGAGTATAGTTGACGATTTCTGCCAAATCATTCTTGATAATTTGCGTAATGGGAATACAGTGTCGATTCACGATTTTGGGTGCTTTGATATCTTGGAACGGAAACAGCGTAGTTGTCCAAACCCAAAAACCGGGGAAAGAGTTATTGTCCCTTCACATTGGATTCCACGGTTTTATCCGTTTAAGAAGATGCGGGTGGCCGTAAAGATATGGGAGGACAATGAGAAAAGGGGGCTTAGCTGATGGCAGATGCTCCTCGCAGAAAGAAACTTGAGAAAACAGCTCCGAATCAAGCTGAGCCTATAAGCAGTCAAAAATTTTACTGTTGTAGATGTGGCACATCTTATAGCAGAAAAAAAGGATATTTCCCCGTTAGTCATAGTCCCTTATATCGTGGAACTGGGTATTTGCCAATATGCGGCGAATGCGTTGATGAAATGTACGAACAGTATAGAAATATGCTCGGTGATGATATGGAGGCCATGCGCAGAATGTGCATGAAGCTCGACCTGTATTGGAATGAAGATATTTACAAAATGGTTGAGAAGACTGTTGGGGTACATTCTCGCATCAAAAGTTATATTGGCAAGACAAACCTAATTAAATACATCGATAAAACATTTGATGACACCCTTATTGAAGAGGCCAAAAATGAAAAGGACGAGCGGTCAGATACATTTAGTTTTCCAATTCAGGCGCAAGACGCATCAGAAACTTTTGAACCCGTATCACAAGAGGATATCGACTTTTGGGGCTCTGGGTTCACAGTAGATGTATATGCGGAATTTAATAAGCGCTACGAAGGGTGGACTGGTGGGAAGGAAATTACTGACCCAAGCGAACGGGCGCTCTATAAGCAGATTTGTATTCTGGAAACTACAATTGGCAGAGATGCTGCCCAAGGAAAAGCAATCGATAAAAATATCAATGCTTTGAATACGATACTTGGAAGTATGAATCTAAAGCCGGCACAAAAGCAAAATGATGCCGATGCCGATTTGGAAAAGATGCCGCTTGGCGTTGGAATCCAGAAGTGGGAATATAGCCGCCCACTTCCTGAAACAAAAAAATCTCTCTGTGATGTGAGCGGAACTGTGAAGAATATCACGACTTGGTTCTTGGGTCACGCTTGTAAAATGGTCGGGCTTAGAAATAGTTACTGCAAGTTATACGAAGATGCAATGAACGAGTTGAGGGTAAAGCACCCCGAATATGATGAAGAAGATGACGACACGCTTTTAAGCGACCTGTTTTCTGGCTCTGATAATGGCGGTGATAAATAATGGCCGCAAGTAGAGAAAGGCAACAGCGCGTCATTGAGGGCATGGCGATATGGGGTAGTTACTATCGTCAAAACATTGATATCTTTGTTCGGGATTATTTACAGCTTGACTTCTTAAAATGGTTCCAGCTTATGCTTCTGGTTATGATGGACAGGGCAAGAATCTTTCTCTGGATTGCCGCCAGAGGTATGGGCAAGTCATTTTTAATCGCTATATTTGCTGTTGTCCGGTGCATTCTTTATCCAGGAACCAAGGTTGTTATTACTTCTGGAACACGAGGGCAGAGTATCAACATTCTTGAAAAGATACAAACAGAGTTGATGCCGGCATCACCCAACTTAAGAAACGAAATTGATATGTCTAATACTAAGTTCACTGGGCAGGATGCAAAAATCATGTTCAAGAACACAAGCTATATCAAGGTCGTAACAGCGTCGGACAATGCAAGAAGTAACCGTGCAAACATTCTAATCGTTGATGAGTTCAGAATGGTTAAGAAGGATACGATTGATACCGTTCTGAAGAAATTCTTAACCAGTAGACGTATGCCTCCATACAAAGAGCTTACTCTCGAAGAGCGGAAAGCAGAGTATGCTAAGGAGCCAAATAAATCGTGTTTCCTGTCCTCGGCATACTTTAAAGACCATTGGTCTTACCACAAAATGCTGGATACATTCAAGTTAATGTTGGATGATACGAAGACAGATTTTATGTGCGGCTTCCCCTATCAGCTTTCAATTCAAGAGGGACTTTTGTTCCCCGAAGATGTCGAAGGCGATATGCTGGAAACAGACTTTAACGAGATAAAGTGGAGTATGGAGATGGAGGCAACTTGGTTTGGCGATGAGGATGGAGCGTTCTTTGACTTCAACTCTATCTCAAAGGACAGGCGTATTCAATTTCCAATGTTGCCCGGTTCTGTTGCTTCACTGCTTGGCAATAACCAAAAGATTCGCATCCCAATAAAACAAAATGGTGAGCGAAGAATTCTGTCTGCTGATATTGCGTTAATGTCGAGCAGGAAACACAACAACGATGCATCTGCAGTTTTTATCAATCAGATGATTCCAACAAAATCTGGAAGATACACAAATAATATTGTGTACGGAGACACCTTTGAGGGAATGCACACGGAAGACCAAGCGTTAATTATCAGAAAGTTGTATGATGAGTTTTCGTGTGACTACATTGTTCTGGACTGTACTGGACTTGGGCTTGGTGTGTACGATGCCCTGGTGCGTGACATGGTAGACCCAGATACTGGAGAGATTTATCCTGCGCTATCCTGTTGCAACAATCAGGAGATGGCGGATAGGTGTACCGTCCGTGGGGCAGAAAAGGCTATATGGGCTATTAAAGGAAGCCCACAGCTAAATTCTGAGTGTGCTGTTCTTCTGCGCGAGGGATTCAGAAGCGGAAAGATTCGTTTGCTGGTTACAGAATACGATGCTGAATCTATACTTCCAGAGATTAAGGGATATAATTCCCTTTCCGTTGCAGAAAAAGTTAAAGTACAAATGCCGTATATTCACACTACTCTGCTTGTAAATGAACTTGTCAACCTCCAGCATGAAGAGTCTGGAGGCCGGGTTCGTGTTTTTGAGCGGTCTGGTATGCGGAAGGATAGATACTCAAGCTTGAGTTACAACTACTATGTTTCTACTCAACTTGAGAGCAAGATAAGTAGGTCTCGCAAGGCGGATTACAGCGAGAGCTTCTTTATGTACAAGCCGCCAAAGATTAAATGAGAAAGGTGGTGATATCTGAATGAGCGATTCTAATCGCAAGAAGAAAGATGACTTTGATGGTATGATTGGGATTTCGCAAAGGTTTGCTGTTTTGAATCGGCTGATTACACGGGATTTAAACAACAATACCAGCACCCCTACATTTTCTCTTTACTCCAAAGATAATATTACGGAGTATCTGACAAACCCATATACATACCAAACTCAGCTTAGACGGGCTATTACATATATTTATGGAGCAAGCTCACATTTCCGAAGGCTCATCCAGTATTTCACTGGCCTTTCAGATTTAGCATATGTGGTCTCGCCATACAGAATTGACCCAAGGAGCGCAAACGCAAAATCTGTGAACCGAAATTATCGAAAGGTTCTTAATGCAATGTCGGCGATGGGAGTACGTTCGCAGTTCCCGAAGATACTAACTGTTTGTTTGCGTGAGGATACTTTTTATGGGACGTTGTGGGTCACCAATGATAATATCACAATTCAGCAGTTGCCCTCTGATTATTGCGGTATTTCTACAATCGAAGGCAATGTACTTAATGTGACATTTGACTTTTCCTACTTTGATAGCCGTTCGCAGTATCTTGAATACTACCCCTCTGAATTTCAGAGCAAATATAGAGTATATCAGTCTAACCGAAGAATGCGGTGGCAGGAGCTGGACTCTCCAACGTCTTTTGCTATCAAATGCAACAATGATATTCTGGATTACTCACTCCCCCCATTTGCTGGAATACTGCGTGAAGTGTACGATTTAGAGGACTACAAACAATTAAAACTAACAAAGACTACACTTGAAAATTATGCCATGCTTGTTATGACACTTGGCATCAATGACGAGGGCGAGTGGCAAATGGATTTGGATAAGGCCAAGGAGTTTTGGCGAAACCTTGACTCTGTATTGCCGGAAGAGGTTGGTTCAGTGTTGTCGCCAATGCCCATCAATAAAATCAGCTTTGAGAAATCTAACACAGGCGACACAAACACAATATCAGAGGCCGAGCAAAATCTATTTACAGCGGCTGGTGTTTCATCGCAACTGTTTAATAACACAAAAGCTTCGTCAAGCGCACTGCTTCTGTCCATAAAAGCAGACCAAGCTATTACGTTTGGAATTGTTAAGAGCATTGAGGATATGGTGAACCGATATATTCAGGCTCAGAGCTATGGGAAAAATTTTAAAGTAACATTCCTAGATTGTAGCCCATTCAACCGACAGGAGCTTGGAGAGTCTTATCTGAAGGCATGTCAATATGGTATTCCAATGGTTAGCTATTACGCCGCATCACAAGGGTTGAATCAGGCCGAACTTGACTGTATGAGTTTTCTCGAAAACGATGTTCTTGGTTTATCTGAAATGTTTAGGCCACTTCAAAGCTCTTCTACCCTGTCTACTACTACGGCAGATAGCAATGCGGCCACTGATGAAGGTGGTGCCCCGCAGAAAAATATTGGTGAGCTCACTGATTCTGGGGAGCAATCACGCGAAGATTCGGATGATTGGGAGTGATTGAATGGATAAGTTTATATATGTGTTTTCAAAGCTAGATAGAGACTGGCTTATAAACCATGGATATACTATGTTCCAATCAAACGAGAACAAGGATATGTATGTTTTTATCAATGACGGAAGGATGGATTTTTCAAATCAGGAAATCAGATTTGCATTATCCAATACATTGTCATTCTAACCCACGCAGATAGGTTGCGTGGGATTTATTATGTCCAAAGGTGGTGAGCTGAATTATGGGAGAGCGCAGTATGAGAATTGTATTCTCATCTGCTATAAGCGACTGGACAGAGCGCAATTCGTCATTTGATAGCGGCGTCCTTAGAGTTGCTTATACTGGAAGGAATCGTAATAACAGCTTCATCAGCAAGGAAACTTTTGAGAGATGTATCCAGAGTATTTATAACTGTCCTATTGTGTGTAGGTATGACAGAGATTCCGATGAAATTGGAGCACACGATATGGAGTTGGTTGAGGATGCAGATGGTGGCCTCAAGATAGTAAATATCACACAACCTGTTGGCGTAATTCCAGAGAGCGCAAAGTATTGGTGGGAGGAGATAGAGGACGACTCTGGCCTTCATGAGTATCTTTGCGTTGAGGCTTTAATATGGAAAAGACAAGAGGCGTATCAAAAAATTAAGGATGATGGCATTACCAGTGAATCCATGGAAATCTCAATCAAAGAGGGCGAAATGGTAGATGGGGTATATGTTATCAAAAGATTTGAATTTACTGCCTTTTGCCTACTTGGAACAGCAGAGCCATGCTTTGAATCCGCATCTCTTGAAACATTCTCATACGATGGTTTTAAAGAAAAACTTGCTGATATGATGCAGGATTTAAAAGAAACTTTTTCAATGGCACAACCCTCGCAAGAGGTTGGCATACACCCACAAAATTATTCGGAAGGAGGAGAAGAGGTATTGGAACAGAAAGTTGCACTGATGGCAGAGTTTGGCCTGAATGCTGATATGTTAGATTTTAACATTGAAGATTTTACGGTTGAAGAGCTTCGTGAAAAATTCGAGGCAATGAAATCTGAGGCTGCTCCTGCGCAAGAGCCAGAGCAGACACAGGAGAACTTTGTTTTAGAGGGTCAAGTCCGTGATGAGCTCATGAGTGTAATTGAGTCTGAGCGTGTTGAGCGCGGATGTGATGATTGGAAATATACCGTGCCCAAATACTGGTTCGTTGATTACGATAAAGACTTGAATGAAGTTTACGGCGAGAGTTCTGATGACTTTAACATCTATGGATTCAGCTATTCTATGGATGGAGACCATGCTGTGATTGATTGGGACAGCAAAAAGCGCATGAAGGTTGCTCTGGTGGAGTACGACGAGGGAGAGCAGGGCACTCCGTTTGGCCGGATGTTTTCTCAGATTGAGGAACAGTACAGCGCTGAGCGGTCTGAGCTTGCCGGAAAGTACCAGACCGCCTCCGACACGATTGCGTCTATGGAGAATGAGCTTGGTACTTTGCGCCAGTTTAAGGCTGATACAGAAAATGCTATTGCCAAAAACGAGCGTGATAAAGTATTTGCTCAGTTTGAAGACTTGGTTGGCGTAGATGCTTTTGAGGCACTGCGTGAAAGTTGCTCCGAGTATTCCGCTGATGAGCTGGAGGAAAAGTGCTTTGCCATCCGTGGTAGACAAGGCACTCCCGCGAAGTTCTCTTATGAGCCCAAGTCACCCAAACTTCCTGTCGAGAAGACAAACTTAAAGAACGAGCCGTATGGCGGAGTCTTCGCCGAGTACGGTATTGCTGCACCTAGTCAGCATAATTAAATAACATACAAGGAGGAGTCGATTATGGCTTATACAGTTATCCGCACCGACCTGATGAGCGGTACGAATCAGCCCGCAGACCTTGTTTCTCTGCGTTTTTATGACGGCGAAGACAAGCCTGCTGAGGTCGAAAATGGTGTCATCGTCAAGCTGGAGGGCTATGAGGATGGCCAGCGTGAGGTCATGAAGGCAGTTGCAGCTTCTGCAGACGATGACCTGAATGATTGTGCTATCGTTGCTGGTGTTGAGGTTATGTACGATGAGCGCAAGAAGAACCTGGACGAGTTTATCAATGAGGCTGGAAAGGCCACCCGTGGCTATATTCCCCGCAGTCGCAATATTTTCTCTGTGACTAAGGAAGGTTTCGTTGATGGCACTGTCCCTGAGAAGGGCGCTGAGGTTGGTATCGGCGAGGGTGGCAAGATTGATGCCGCTGGTACTGGACTCGGTGTCTGTGTTGATATCGATGTTGCCGGTCGCTACACCTATTATGCAATTAAGATTGGCAAGACCGAGACAACTGCCGCCGCCGGCGTTGGCGGCTAATAGATTCTAAGAAGGAGGAGAAAAGCGATGGCTGATATGAAAGACATTGTGAAGGTTGCTGTCGATGCCTATCATGGTAATGTTGAACAGTATTCCGTTGGTCAGTCTATGGAGCTTCTGCATAAGGCTCTGGTTGAGGCCAATGGCGGCAGTACCGTCTTAAATTATAGAAACATCCGCGACGGAAAGTGCAATGGTCTGTTTACTCTGATTGAGGAAATCCTGTCCAGAACTATCGTTGAGGGCCTGCAGGGCGATGAGTATTTCAATGCCCTGGTTGACTTCCGCAATGTCGCAGAGGGCGACAAAAATATTTTCGTTGTTGAGGACAGCAATCTGTTTGTGGTTGCTGAGGCCGCTGATGGCACTCAGGGCATTCGGCGTCAGCGCCTCGGGGGCACCAGCGAGGTGTCTATCCCCACTTCCCTGAAGGTCGTGAAGATTTACGACGAGATGAACCGTGTGCTGTCTGGCCGTGTTGACTTTAACACCTTTATCAACAAGGTTGCAGAGTCCTTCCGTCAGCAACTGCTCAACGACATCTACACCCTGTGGAGTGGTGCGACCGCTACTGATTTTGGTGGCGTGACTTACTTCCCCACTGCCGGTGCTTATGATGAGGATGAGCTGCTTGACCTGATTGCCCATGTCGAGGCCGCCGCTAATGGTCGTACTGCGACTATTATTGGTACCAAGAAGGCTGTTCGTAATCTGGCGCCTTCTATCCAGGGCAATGACTCCGAGTCCGACATCTACAACCTGGGCTACTATGGCAAGTTCTACGGAACTCCTGTCATGGTTACCCCTCAGCGTCACAAGATTGGTTCTACCGAGTTTACTCTGGATGACAATATCCTGACCATTATTGCTGGCGATGACAAGCCCATCAAGTGCGTGTACGAGGGCAACCCCATTGTTCTGATGGGCGACCCGATGACCACTGGCGACCTCACCCAGGAGTACCTGTACGGTGAGAAGTATGGCATGGGCATTGTGCTGGCTGGCGGCAACGCTGGTATTGGCCGTTACGAGATTGCCTGATAAAGAAAATGATTAAAGCGGGGCTCTAATATGGGCCCCGCTTCATGTATGAAAGGGAGATATTATGGAAAACGAAACTGTAAGCAAGAGCAGAGGTCGTCGTACATCTGTTCAGCAGGAAACCGCGCAAACCAATGTTTCGGCGGTAACTGATGTTATTGAAGATAAAAAACGCCCTATGATTCCAAAGGATATTGACCCCAACCAAATTGTGACCGTTCGTAATGGGTTCCAGGGACGTTTGGTATATAAGAGCAAACGGACTGGAGAGCGGTTTGTTTGGGACTCATTTGGTGCAGAACAGGACATGGAGCTTAGTGAACTCAGGAATGCTCGAAATTCCAATAAGAAGTATTTCATCAATAATTGGTTCATGTTTGATGAGCAGTGGATTGTTGATTACCTCGGAATGGGGCAATACTACAAGTTTGCAATTAAAATTGAAGACTTCGACAAAATGTTTGAACGTCCTGCGTCTGAAGTTGAGGGCATGGTTTTCAAGATGTCTGATGGCCAGAAAAAGTCTGTTGCGTATCGGGCAAAGCAACTTATCAAAGATGGAAAGATTGACTCGCACAAGGTCATTACCACTTTGGAAAAGTGCCTTGGTACGGAATTGATTGAACGATAAGGGGGCGTTAAAATGAGCGTTCCTTATGACAAATTCACTGAGGCTTTTTTGGCCAAGATTACGGAGTACGACTTTGTCAATATGAAGGATTTTGAACGTAACAATCTGATTGATGGTTATATGAAACGTGCTATTGCGGCGTTCCGACATATCAACCCATATGATTTATCCAGCACGGCAGATGACAATATCCGCGAATTCAATGTTGATATTCCAGCGGAGGAAATTGACGAGCTGGTTGACATCATATCTGAGGGTATGCTTGCGCAGTGGATGAAGCCGTATACCTATAAGCAAGAAAATCTCGAAATGGCTTTGAACACAAGAGACTTTACGACATACTCCCCCGCCGAACTTTTAAACCGTATCAGTAGTGCATATGCAAAAGTTCAAAAAGATTTTGTGAGTATGATGAGGGAATACTCATACAATCATGGCGACTTGACGGATTTGTACCTATGATGATTCAGACGACCACAGGAATCCCTATGGATGCCACTGTATTGAACAACTATCTTCGTACCCTCGTCAATCTATTTTTCAAGATTCTTCCCATTCGGGAAAGCGGAGAGAGTTCGTTGGATACATATATGAGAAGTCTTCAATCAGAGTTGCTTGGATGTAAAGAGCTTATTGTGGCTATACATGAAGACCCTATGTTCTTATCTTTAATCTCAATCCTTCAGTATCTCATTGACAACCCAACTTGCAGTGTCCCTACTGTGAAGCGTGAAGTGTTTAGAGCGATTTCTATTTGCAATAAATTGAAAGCAAAATATGCTGTTCCAGAAGGAGGGTAAGCCGTGGGCCTTTGGGATGTATATCGTTCTCGCCTAAATGCCCAGGGTGGCGACCGCCGTGGAGTTGCCCTACAGCGAGAGCGTCAGTTTTTGGGCAGAAAAATTCCAAATAGTCTATCATACCATCATGTAACCATAGATGGTGCGGAAAGAGACCTAGCGGTTATCGATTCCGACAACCTGGATACAAAGACATTGTGCTCTATGCCGGGTGAGGATTTGCCACATGGCGGTATCGTTGAGTGGATGGGTAACCATTGGCTAATTGTTACCCGTGATGCAAATAACGAGGTATACACCAAAGGGACAATGCGGCAGTGTAACTACCTTTTACGCTGGATTTCTGATGAAGGGAAAATCATGGAGCATTGGTGCATTATTGAAGATGGCACCAAATATTTGACTGGTGAATATGGAGACAACGACTTCATCTTAACCAGAGGAGACTCTCGGATAGCTATGATTATATCTAAGGATAAGTATACACTTTCCTTTAACCGAGAGAACCGATTTTTAATTGACGATTACGCTTCTCCGAATGTTCTTGCGTATAGGCTCACAAAGCCGTTTAAACTTGGTGGAAGTTATGATGACCGTGGTATTTTAACATTTGTTCTTCAGGAATGCAATACCGAGGATACGGACAACATCGAGTTACATATTGCAAATTACTATGACTACTTTCCACGCGAATGCGACGAGCCTGAGAAAGAACCGGGCGCTGTTGATGATACTGGAAAGAAGGTGTGGATTTAATGCAGCTTGATGAATTCTTCGATTACAAGAACCGCCTTATGGAAGACTTACTGACCAACCAGGAAATCTTACGCCTGCTGGATGATGATTGCAGTCCAGCAGAAAAGCCTGAGCAATTGGTTTATCAGCAAGTATTCCCGTATGAGTACATTCCTGAAACGATAGAGCATGGGATGACTTTTATATGTTGTGATGTAGATATACAGAAGTCGCTGAACAAGACATACCTGTCCCCTGTTCTGTATATCTGGTTATTTACTCACAAGAGCAAACTTCGTCTTCCGTCTGGTGGTGTTCGGACAGACATGCTTGCATCTGCAATCGCAAAAGCTATTAACGGTAGTAGATACTACGGGCTTGGTGAGTTGGATTTATACTCTGTAAAGAGGTTTGCTCCCATCACGGATTATCAGGGTAAAGTTATGACATTCCATGCAACTGATTTTAATCGTCTTTCTCCTACTGGTATGCCGGTTCCGAGTAATAGGAAGCGCGGATAAATGCCAACGCTTAATTTGTTATATAAGCAGAGCTATCCAATTAACCAACAGATAAGCATCCAAATACCAAAAGTAGGAGAAATACTGGAACGTGAAGATGAGTATTTTGGCATGGTATCCATGATAACTTCAATGCCCATTGATATGATGGTACAGCTTGATGATATTGGAATTGACTTCACCACAATCAACGAATGGGAACTTTTCTTGATGTTGTTTGGCTCTTTAAAAGAGCGCAATACATCCCTGATTTTTGGTGACCTTGATTTATCAAAATTTGTACCAGCCGTTAATCCGCAGAACAATAATATTGTCCTTATCGATAAGGATAGCGGGGCAAAAATAGACCGCGCAATACATGGTCAGATTGCCGCCATATTGCGGAAGATACACCACCTTGAACAGAATAATCGCAAACCGGCAAATGGTGAAGCGAAGGAATATATGATACATCGAGCAAGGCAGAAAATGAAAAGGATGAAGAACAAGAAATTGGATTCTCGCCTTGAAGAGTTAATCGTTGCACTTGTAAATACAGAGCAATATCACTATGGGTTTGAGGGGACACGAGAACTCTCAATCTATCAGTTTAACGAAAGTGTGCAACAAGTTATCAAGAAAGTCAACTATGACAATAGGATGCACGGTGTCTACTCTGGCACAGTAAGTGCGAAGGATTTAAGCCAAGATGATTTGAATTGGCTGTCACACAAATAGGAGGAGGATTGTCTATGAATATCAATGATATTACCATTACCAGTCTTGAGACAATCAATGCGTTTGATATTGTGACTGGTGCGTATAAGTTTACTCTGGACGAGCTCCAGAACGCAACTATCGCCCAGACCCAGGAGCGTGTTGATATCACTGGTAAGCAGGGCCGTAAGCTGAGCTCTCTGAAGCGGAATAAGGCTGTTACCATTAGCGGTGCAAACGGCATGATTTCCGGCGGTCTGCTGGAACTGCAGGTTGGCGGTGAGTTTACGAATAAGGTTACCACTGTGAAGTGGACTGATTATCTGACCGTAACTGACAATGCCGCTACTACCAGTTATAAGGCTGTTGGAACCACTGGCAACGAGGTCGAGTCCGTGTACATCAAGAATGCGGATGGTACTCTCGGTACGGCTCTGACCCAGGACGCTGCGGTTGCTGAGGGCAAGTTTACTTATACTCCCGATACGAAGGCTCTGGCTTTCAATGATGGAGAGATTGCAGACGGCACTGAGATTGTGGTGTTCTATAACCGTCAGATTCAGGCCGACGTTCTGGAGAACCTGAGCGACAACTATTCCGGCAAGTGCGCTCTGTATATTGACGCATTCGCTGAGGACAAATGCGCCAATGTGTTCCGTATCCAGTTCTATATCCCCAAGGCTGACTTCAATGGCGAGTTTAGTCTGGAAATCGGTGGCGATAGCCAGGTCGTGCATAACTTTGAGGCCGAGTCTCTGGCTGGTGCCTGCGGAACCAGCGGCGCTCTGTGGACTTATACCATCTTTGGTGCCAACGCTGAAGATGTCGCCTAAGAAGGGGTGATATAGATGGCTTCCACAGTTAAGAAGTGTCGTGTGTGCGGCAAGGAATATGAAGCTTGCCGTAGCGCAAACAGAACTGCCGGTGTTTTCCGTTGGCAGGAGGTTGCTTGCTCTCCTGAGTGTGGAGCAATCTATCTCCAGCGAGTTGAGGAATCTCGTGGTATTCGGCCCAAGAAAGCCGAAAAGCCAGAAAGGCATAAGCGTTCTGCTAGTGTAGCGGTTGAGGTTCCTGCTGTTTTAATGTCTACTTCTGACGAAGCAGATAAAGCACCTGAAGAAGAATAACGTCTATGAGGGCAGTGGCCGTGTGGCCCTGCCCTCTTCTTACATAAACTTAGGGGGTGCTCATGAAAAAAATAAAACTTGTCTTTGATAACAAAACACTCTCTGAGTATGAGCAACATTATTTTTCCATACATAAGAAAGCCAAGAAGAGACCGATACCACATCCGTATCACGAGTCTATCAATGTATGGATGATTATGAGGCGTCCAATGATGAACGCGCTGAAACAGCGGTGGAAAGACTTTATCGTTTGGTTCATTGAGAACAAAGGTTATTCTAACCTACACATCGAAAAATGTGACTTAAGGTTTACCACCTACTACCCAAATAACAGAAGACATGACGTGGATAATAGTTGCCCAAAGTTCATCTTAGATGGTCTTTGCGAGAGTGGTTTCATCGTTGATGATGATAGTGAACATTTGACACAGCTCACACTACGTTGTGCTGTTGATTCCAATAGGCCGAGAACGGAGATAGTAGTCTCTATTGATAAGGCCGATAAACTATATGAGAATAAAAAGGAGGACGGCGACAATGGCCAAGATTGTGGAAACAAAGAATAGGCGCATTTCTATCAATGCTATGGACTCTATTATGAAGACGCAGTATGAGAATATTACCACTGAGTGTTGGAATGAAATTGACATTACAATCAAGAGAACAATTTCGCTTGGAGATATGTTGTCTTTCGTTAATGATGTAGTTGCAAGTTGTTTCCAGGACAACGGGGAGTTCATGCCCGAAGTTCTCGATTTTGCAATTAGAAGCAACATTATCCTGAAATATTCCAACGTATCTCTCCCCGATAATCTGGAGCACAGATACGCAATCTTGTACTGCACTGACATTGTTAATTTTATCCGTGGACACGCAGACCAAGAGCAGGTAGATGAAATTATCAACGCCATTCATCGGAAGGTCGATTATCTTTGCAATACGAATGTGCGTGCTATCCAGAGCAAATTAAATGAGCTGATTTCTGCCTTTGACAATCTGCAGAGTAAGACGGCTGACGTATTCAACAATATCAGTTCCGATGATGTGGCAAAACTGGCAAGTATACTTTCTTCTGGAGAATTAAGCGAGGAAAAGATTGTCGCTGCATACATGGATAGAGTCAAGGCAGATGCGCAAGAAAAGGCTGATGTATAATGCCTACAATCAATATGGCTTCAATTATGAAGAAGGTCAGTGCTTATAGCAAATCAAATGAAGGCAAACTTCGGATGAAGAATTGCATCAAGAATTATTCTGATAAGGGTATCACCAAAACTGAGGCCGGCGACAGAATTATAGGTGAGAAGGATATGCACCTTGCCGCCGCAAAGATGATTGATGTTCTTATCAAGACAGCTCGTAGCTATGACCTTCCTGCATCTATCATGGAACATTTTGAGGGGCTGTCTGCTTCGAAGATTTATGAGATGCCAGACGGCTCTTCTACAATTTACATTTATTTTGGCGGTGACCTTCATCGGGAGTCTTTGTATTCCGAAGGGTACGATGGCGTTGACAATATTATTGCAGTGTTGAACAACGGTTATAACGCCAAAGGATATGTGTACGGATGGTGGGAAGGCCACGAACCAACCGAAGACAACGCTTATCGAAGCGGTTGGACTGGTAGCGGCTCAACAGACGCATATATCCGAAGCAGGAAAGACCGAGAAGGTCTTCAGTTTATTCAGCAGGCGGTTCAAGATTTTAATGGGAACTATGGTTCTGATTATAATGTTGTCGCCCTTGCTGGAGATGATTACCAATAAACATTTAGGCTTGGCTTTGTGCCAAGCCTTTTCTTTGTAAAAGGACGGTGAGAAAACGATGGCGAATGCAGATGTCTCCTTGCTTTTTGGTGTTTTAGGCGAGGGTTCATTGAGCGGTGAAAGCGGAAGTCTAATTCAAAGTCAGCTTACGCAGATAATGACTGCGCTTAATAAGAATCCGCTGAAAATCAAAGTCGCATTAGACACTGAGGCTGGTGGTCAGCGCTCGTGGAGTAGTCAGCTCCAGGCAAAGTTAAACTCCATCAGTACAAGCGGGAAATTTTCTATCCAGATTTCAAACCTTAAGCTTGGGACTGGCGCCATTGCTGATTTCAAGAAGCAGCTAAACGCCGTCATCAATACACTAAATCTGGACAAAGGGACTACCATTACCCTTTCATCTGATGGTATCGGTTCTGTTACTAGCAAGTTGAAAGAGGCCGCAACCGTTGCAGATGATGCAACTCAAAGGGTGGCAGAGTTCAATGTCCAGATGGCAAACTTACGAACCCAGTCGCAAAATATCAAGACCGGGCTTGGCGGACTTGGAACTGGAGATATTGAAGAAGAGCGTGTCCAAATTGCAAGTCTGACAGAGCAATATCGGCTGTGGCAAATTGAGATTGAAAAGGTACGGCTTCAGGGGGCGACCGGGAATGATGAGCGTATAGCTTCTCTTGAAAAAGAAGGGCAAGCCATTCGTGCCAACATTGATGCCATAAAGGCAGAGCGTGCCGCCTCTCAGGAGACCATCAAGACTGAGCGTGATATTACAACTGCCCGTAGGTCTGCGGCTACACTTTTAACTCAAATGCAGAATGCAGAAAAGAGTTGGAGTGCGGCTAGAAATGGCAACTCTAAGGAATCGTATCAAAATATACGTTCACAAATTGCCGCCCTTCAGGAGTATCTTAGGCAATTAGAGTCTGGTAAGATAACAGTATCTGACTTCAATAAACAGTTATCTGCTATCAGGACTTCTTTTGCAACCTCGTCTAATGTGATTAAGCAGGCGGGCGAGAATACAAAGACGTTCTCCAGCCATATGGGGAGTTTGGCCGGGAAATTTACGTCCTGGCTGACTGTGTCTCAGGTTATTATGCAGGCATATATTGCTCTGCAAAGAATGGTTACTGCAGTTATTGACGTGGACACGGCCATGACTGAACTGCGTAAGGTAACCGATGAGACCGAAGAGACATACAATCGATTTTTAGATAACGCTGTTGTGCGCGCTAAAGAGCTTGGTGCAACAGTGTCTGATACGGTAACTGCAACTGCAGATTTTGCTCGTCTCGGCTATAATATCGGAGATGCTTCTCAGTTAGCGGATGCCGCCATTATTTATAAAAATGTTGGCGATGGTATTGAAGATATTTCTGAGGCATCAGAAAGTATTATTTCCACCATGCAAGCATTTGGTGTCGCGGCCGAAGATGCGATGTTCATTGTCGATAAGTTCAACGAGGTCGGCAATAACTTTGCTATTTCTTCAAAGGGTGTTGGCGATGCACTGCTTCGTTCCGCCTCTGCACTTGCGGCTGGTAACAATACTCTGGATGAGAGTATTGCTCTGATTACGACAGCAAACACAATTGTTCAGAATCCTGACGTGGTTGGTACAACCATGAAGACTATCTCTATGTATCTTCGTGCGGCAAAGACCGAAGCAGAAGAAGCTGGGGAGAGCACGGAAGGTATGGCCAATAGCGTGTCTGAACTTCGCGCAGAGATTTTAGCATTAACCGGGAATAAGGTTGATATCCAGATTGACGAGAACACATTTAAGAGTACATATCAAATCATCAAAGAGCTTTCCGAGGTATGGGATGAATTAACAGATATCTCACAGGCCAACATTCTGGAAATGATTGGCGGAAAGCGCAACTCGAATGTTGTTGCCGCACTGATTGAAAACTTTGACTTAGCAGAGAGCGTTGTTGAAGATTCGGCAAATGCGGCCGGTTCTGCTTTGGCTGAGAATGAGAAATATCTGGATAGTATCAATGGTAAGATTGCTGAGTTCCAGGCGACATTCCAGGAGTTATCGGTTACTCTTATCAGTTCTGATTTTGTAAAGAGTATTGTTGAATTTGGAACGGCAATACTAAATGTGCTTAACGCAGTCGCACAAGTAATTGACGCTCTTGGCGGATTAAATACTGTGCTTGCTGTTACCGCTGGTATTGTTGTTGCCATAAATGCTGGTTCTATAATTGACGGTTTGAAACGGCTTTCTTCTCCTCTTAAATCTTTGACATCATTGGTTTCTTTATTTTCACAATCACTCATAATTGCGAAAGCAAACGGTCAAGGGTTTGGGGTAGCAATGTCCAATGCATTTGCTGCAGCAACGGCAGGAGCAACCAAACTGCAGGCGGCTCTTGGTATTATCGGTATAGCATTTGCAGTGGTTTCTATGGCTGTGGCCGGGATAAAGTCGATATATGAAAGTGTACATAAATCCAATGAAGAGCTGATTCAAGACGCTGATGACCTAAAGGCCGCATATGAAACTACAGCAAATGAGATAGGTAGTGACCTGTCTACATTGCGTGGCCTCGAAGATGAATTCGCAGAATTATCTGAAGGTGTTGATGATTATGGAAACAACATTTCATTAGCATCAGATGAATATGAGCGATACAAAGAGATTGTCCAGACAATTGTTGGAATTTCTCCAGAGCTAATTGCGGGTTACGACGAAGAAGGAAACGCAATTGCAAACAAAAATGGATTATTAGAAAAGTCCATTGCTCTTATGGAGGAAGAACAGCGCCTGAAAATGCAAGAGTTTGTATCCGATGACAACCTTACAACTCTTGTGGAAGGCGAGGTAGCCAGATTAGAAGAGACCCTCAAAAATATTGAAATTCCAGAAACAATAGCATGGTCTGGTGTAAAAGTTCTGGATGACGGTGAATTAGAACATGGGTATGTAAATAATATTCCTGATTATATTGAGCAGGCAATAGGCGTTGCTTTTAACAATGAAGGGATAGATACATATATCCAGAACAATGCTGAGGCCATTACAGAGAACATTGGTAAAATCCTTAATAACGCAAGCAAGGATTTTGTGGATGAGAATGGAAACACATGGAAGGCATTAACAGATTCTCAAATCGAGGATTTGGAAGAATACATTCTTTCCATTACTAGAGCGGTTGATTCCGCTTCCGCATCTATGAATCAGAGCTTGCAATATGTACCGCAAACAGTTGCTTCTTATTACGAGTTAGATGATGTTGGTAAAGACTTCCTGTCGCAGTATATCAATAGTTTTGATGTTACCGCTGATACCACAAAAGAAGATATTCTTCAGATGAAGTCAGACATCATTGACTTCACAAACTTTCTTGCAACAAATGAAGACCTGTCAAATACAATCAAGGTTGGTATTGCTTTACAAAGCGGAGAAGATATTGATGGGAACCCGCTTACTGTTGAGGAATATAAAAATGAGTTAGAGTCATTTATCAATGATGTTAACTCGTTTGACCAAGAAATCCAAATACCAATCAAGACTGTATTTGGAATCGACGACTCTGGCAATTTTGAGTCAGAAATTGACGAAGCAATAGAGCATACTAAAAATCTTCTGAGCGAAGCCGAGTCTGAGATTGATGGTCTTATTGAGGGCATGTCTGTCGAAGATGTATTGAAAGTGTATTACAATATTTCTGCGGCACCAAATAGTATGACTTTTGATGAACTTCAGCAAGAATTGTATCAACTTGGTGTTGATTGGAACGACACTATAAACGTGTGGGATTTTTCCACATTGTCAGACCAATTAGACGAAGTAGAAAGCAAATTCAAAAATCTTACCAGTGCCATGTCCTCGTTAAAAAATGGGACAAAACTGACTGCTGGAGAGCTTGCATCTCTTGCCCTTGAGTACCCAGAATTACTCAAGGTTTCTAATCTTTTTACAGATACCTCCATTGATAATCAATACGCCATGCTTGACGCTGTACTTGGCTCATATGAGTCTGAGTATGATGCTTTAATTGATACAAAAATTGCCGAGCTAGAGGCTACCAATCAGCTAATGCAAGACCAGATTGAATTAGAGAATCAGAAGAAGAACAAGGTAGTAGAAATAGCTGATTTGCAGGCCAACGGAAAACTTGACTCAGAGCAGGAATATCAAAAAATCCTGAATGATTTGCGTGACCTGGAAGGGCAGAACTATGTAACCTATAGCGATGGGGTGTTGTCCGTAAATCAGGACATGCTCCAGAAGGAGCTTGAGCAAACAGCAGATAAGGTGGAAGAATCCAGACCGTTGTTTGAAGCCCAGGGAGACATGATTGCAGAGTCAAATTACAAGGGCGTAAACGGTGGATTAAAGGCTTTCCCGCTCTATGCCAGCAGACTAGCATCTTGGGCGGGCTCTACATTAAAAGGCATATTAACAAATATAGCGACCAATATTAGCGAGGCGTTGTCTGGCGGAGAAGATTTTGTTCCCGTATTTGATGTCCCTGGTATCGAAGACATCACAAATAATCAGGGTATAACACTTGAAACTGAAATCGAAAGCACATATACGATTGATGGTAAAAGTGTTGACGATTGGTCTTCAGATTATCAAGATGTTATCGACAAAAGAGTTGAAACTATCACAGAACAAATCGAGGCAAACAATACCATCATTGATAATCTTACAAAGTTAAAAGGGCTTGACCTAAAGAGTCTATACCTCGATGGAACATCTACCGATAGAGATAGGGACGATGATTCAAAGGAAGTTGAAGAATACATTGCAGACATCGAAGACTACCGCGAAGCAATCGAACGTCTGAATCGCGTTCAGATTGAACGTGCCGCCTTAGAAGAGAGACTGTCAAATACCGATGACCTCCATGAGAAGGTTGCAATCGAGAAGCAAATGCTCGGTGTTTATGAGCGCGAACAGGAGGCTCTGCATATCCTAAATAACCTGAGAGACCAGACCATTTCTAATGGCGCTGAAGCCCTTAGACAGCTTGGATTCCAGGTTGAATATGACCCCGACAACAATAGGTTCTTCGTAGAAAACCTTGAGCACCTCAATGAACTTGAGGCAACTGAGCAGGGCGAATATGAGAGTATGCAGGAAGCCACCAACGCTCTTCGTCAGAACACGGAAGACCTTATCAATTCTCTGGAAGACCTTAATGAGGCAAACCAGGAGGGCTCAGAATCCTGGCAGGAGTTGGAGTATGCCATCAAAGAGGCGAAGACCAACATCATTGATAACCTAAAAGAGATTGTGACCCAGGCATCAGAGGCAGTTGATGAAATCCAGAATGTGTATGATACATTGAAGGCTGCCGCAGATGAGTTTGCCGCTAATGGCGGATTTATCTCTGTTGACGCTTTTCAGGACATCGTTGCCCTTGGCCCGGAGTATATGCAATACCTGCGTGATGAGAACGGGCTTTTGGTCATCAACGAAGAGAATATCAATAAGGTTATCGCCGCAAAGACACAGCAGTTAGCTCTTGACAACGCGATGAGCTATGTAGAGCGTTTGCGGCTTGCCCTGCAAGAGGAATCCATTGAAGACCTGAATACCCTGCTATATGCCACTACTGACGCTACAAACGCCACCTGGGGGCTTGTGTATGCGAATTTAGCCCTCCTTGATTTGGATGACCAGCAGTATGCTGCCGCTCTCCATAACATCAATGCTATTCGCTCTCTTGCCGACAATGCGGTTATGGGGATTGGACAGGTTGCCGGAAGTACAACAAACGAGCTTGAGGACATGAGAACTGGGCTTGACGATATTCTCCAATATGTCATGGATATGTTAGAGCAAAGAATCAATAACCAGATTCAGGCGCTTGAAGACATGAAGGAAGCGTATCGTGACATTATTGATTTGCGCAAGGAAGCCCTGGATGCCGCCAAGGAGGAAGACGACTACCAGGAGAGCGTTGCAGACAAGGTTCAGCAGATTGCCGAACTGCAAGAGCGTATCAACGCTCTGTCCCTCGACGATAGTAGAGATGCGCAGGCCCAAAGGGCACAGCTTGAGGAGGAGATGTACGACCTCCAAAAGGAGCTTGCAGACGAGCAATCTGACTATGCTATTGATGCCCAAAAAGAGTCCCTCGATGACATGGCCGATGCATATGAAGAAGAGAAAGATAAAGAGATTGCCATTCTGGAGAACTCAATTTCTTCTTATCAGAAGCTGTATGATATGGCTATTGATTATATTCGGAACAATTGGGACACGTTGTATGACGAGCTTATTGCTTGGAATACCGAATATGGTAGTGTCCTGAATTCCGAGATAACGACAGCGTGGGAGAACTGTCTTGCCGCCGCCCAGAGGTATGGTAGCTATGTATCCGCACTGAATAACATCGATGCAGATATAAACGCAGCCCAGGGCGAGAGCGGAAGTAATAATGTCATAGTTGGAGGTTCTGGTAAATACGATGGGCCGACCAATGAGGACATGGTTCGCGCAATCGTTGGCAGAATGAAGGAGTACGGGGCGCAATGGAATACATCTAACTCTGCATCCACTAATGACCGGTTACATAAGGCCGCCGCCGCCGAAGCCGCAAAACTTCCTCAATACGGTGTGCAGGTCTCATTTGACCCAAATAGTGGTATTTGGTGGATTACCAAAGATGAGCTAGACCCATCTAACGCTGGCAAGCAACTGCATTCCGTATACCATCAGGGCGGTGTTGCAGGGGATAATCCTACCCTGAAACAGAACGAAGTTCTTTCTGTTCTTGAAAAAGGAGAAATTATCCTTGATGAGCCCAAAGAGCGAGAGTTGTTCCGTCTGATTGACTTCGCTACAAAACTGTCAGATAAGTTCAGTGAACTGATTGACTCCGCCGGATATGATGGCGTGGTTGGTGGGGCAAATGATATCCTGCCGTCTACAAGCAATATTGCCCCAATCAATGAAAGCACTAACACCAGCGTCCAATTTGGAAACGTATATATCTATGGCACCAATGAGGAGACTGTTGCTAAGCATCAGGAAATCAATCGGCAGTTCACCAATGACATATTGAAACAACTGAATATTAGACCAAGATAAGCGGGTGGAGGGGTTAGCCCCCTCCCCTGCTATTTATAAAGAAGGAGGTGAGTGCAAAATGTTTAATAGCTATGAATTCTCGTTTGCCGGAGAATCCTCATTGATGTATGGACTTATGATATATGATATCGATGGAAACAGCCAAGAGAATGTACCTTTTGGAAACAAAGCAGACATCATAGAAACGAGAACGCTCAATCGAATTCAGCCAATCCATTTCGGAGTTAATTACCATAGTGAACCATTAGAGTTTAAGTTGGTTTTTGGCGCAGAGGAATATCTCGACAGATATGAACTGGAAAATATCAGTTTCTGGTTGACCGGCCACCAGAATTATCAGTGGCTCTCAATTGACCAACCTGATATGGAACGGGTTCAATTTCGATGCCTGATTACAGAGTTGACCCCAATATCCATCGGATGGTTGCCGATAGCATTTGAGGCCAATATTATATGCGACTGCCCATATGCGTATGGCTTTCCATTTGAATACCAGTATAAGATTAACGGAACAACCAACATTCTATTCCGCAATGAAAGTTCTGTCCGTGAGCTTATAAAACCCACATTAACCTTTATCCCGTCTGCTGGTATAAGCTCCTTGCGGATTGTCAATCATAATGATTCGGAGCGAGAATTTTTACTTAATAATTTGCCCTCATCTATTCGTGTTGTCATCGACAATAACAATGGAATTATTCAGGAGCAGAATTTTGGATACAACCTATATGATGGATTTAATCTAAACTTTTTCCGTCTCGTTCACGGTGACAACAATATCGAGGTAACCGGCAATGGTACACTCATCATTTCCGGCCGGTTCTTATATAACATTGCTGGGTAAGGAGGTGTAAGAGTGTATCTTGATTATTCCAAGTTGAAGTTTGACGCAGATGGAAACCCAGAAACTCCGATACTAATTTTGAAGACACTTGGGGAAAACACAATTGGCATCATTCCTGGCGTGGTTAACCTCCATCTCAATATCAAGTTTTCAGAGCCAAGTGAAATCTCATTTGATGTACCAGCGGTAATTGATGGAGAACCAAACTGGATTTATGATAAGCTCACTGGGCACAAAATTATCTATACAGAACAGTATGGAATATATATCACCATGAACCCATCTGTTGAATCAGATGGGATTTATGATGTTAAGCATATCGAAGGGTACTCAATTGAACGGGCGCTGGACTCAAAGAAATTCTTTTTGGAAGAGGGTACATTCAAATTCTACGACCAAACGAACCAAACCAACCCAGATACCATTATGGGGCGCATTCTTGAAATCGCACGCGGTTGGAGCATTGGGTACGTTTCCCCTTCTCTCGCCCAGCGCTATCGTACATTTGACCAATATGATGACTATCTTCTGTCTTTCATATACCAGACGGTTCCAGAGAAATTCCGTGGTGTCTTTGTGTTCGACCCCTATAAGCGCACGATAAACGCTTATGATGCAGATGAGCAGTTGGATACCCTGCCAATCTATTTGGATTTTGACAATCTGATTGAGTCTATCAGCATTGATGAGCTTAGTGATGAACTTGTCACGGCACTTAGGCCATATGGCTCAGACGAATTGGATATAAGAGATGTAAACCCAATCGGGACAAACTGGATATATGACCTAAGTTATTTTATTGCAAACGGTGATATTCCAGATGCACTTGCCCAAAAGTGGGAAGTATGGCAAAGAACTATTCTAAATTACCAACAGCAATACAGAGGGCTTGTTGCGCTCCGTGCGTCTGCTACAGCCCAACTTCTTACCATACAGGCAGAGCTGACTGATTTAAAGGGTGAGCTTGAGAACCTTGTTGCACAGCAAAGCGTTACCATTCAGGCTTTAGCTATGGAGACAACGAGCGCCGGGAAACAATATCAACAGGAATTACTTGATGAAATCAATTCCAATATCGCTGATAAGGAACAGGAGATAGCCGACAAGGAAAGCCAATACAATGCAATTAACAGTAATTTAGACGCATCTAATCCAGATTCGTATACTGCCCAAATACAAGACATTGTAAATATGTTATCTATCACAAACTATTTTACAGATGCCGAGTATGATGAGCTGAACAACTACATCATTGAGCAGGATATGACAGAGAATACCTTCGTTGCCACAACGGTCGATACAACTGTTTCTGGAAACTTTTATTCACTGTCAAACGAGCAACTGTCTGTTCATGGGTCTTCGATTGTCCGCATTGACCTGACAGACAAGTTTGAAAAGAGAATGTACACATTTGCTGGTGGAACATTTTCTTTTACAGGCGGATACTCTATTTCTGGTGATGTTATTCGAGGAACACTTGAGGAAAATAATAGCGGCGAGTTTGTATTCAGTATCTACGCTGGCTCCATTGCCGCTGGTGATGCTACGGCAAGCAGTGGCATGGTAACGGTCTCCGGCTCGCTCAGTGGCCTGTCATCCGATATTCATGCAGTTACTGTTGACGAAGTGACCACATATGAAGGAACCACACTTCAATTCTCATGTGGCTCTGGTTCTCTTTATTTAACTGCCAACGTAAGCGACTACCAGAAATATTCTGTCCAGATGGAGCTGTTCGACTATGCGGTAGATGTGCTAAGTGATGTAGCAACGCCCACATATGAATTCAGTGTGGATTCTGCAAATTTTATCTTCGCAACAGAGTTTGCTCCTTTTAGAAATAGGTTGGAGCTTGGCAAAGGTGTTTACCTCAATGTTGGGAACAAGCAACTGATTACCCCGTACATTATTGAGTTTGAACTGGACTTTGAGAATAGAGATGATTTTTCAATTGTATTTTCAAATCGGTTCAAACGGCACGATAACTGTAACACACTAAAGGATATGATTGAACAAAGCTACTCCTCTGGACGTAGTTTTGACGCAAGTAAGTATATCTACAATCAAACAGCAAATCAAGCGTCTGCGGTATCGGAGTTTATGAACAGCTCTCTTGATGCGGCGAAAAACACAATCCTTGGTGCAAAAAACCAGAGCATTATGATAAATGGCGCTGGCATTCATGTTGGCGGCGATTCCAATTACCAGTTGCGGATTGTTGACAGTATGATTGCTATGACTGATGACAATTGGGAACATGCCAAGCTCGCTATCGGTCTGTTTGCTTCTGAGGAAGTTGGTACATATTTCGGGGTTAACGCCGACGTAATTGGCGGCAAGCTTATTGTTGGCAATAACCTTATTATTGAAAACTCGACCGATACAGGTATCATGCAATTCAAGGTTGACTCCAGTGGTGCATGGTTAAACAACTCTACTTTTGTCCTACAAAAAGATAATGGCGGAAAGATTATTATCGACCCGAAGTATGGAATCCTAGCTGGAAATGGCTCTCTATTCACCACAAGCGGCACGACAGTTATTCCGTCATTTATTGATTCAGATGGAGACCTTATTTTGGATGAAGACGGTATCCCGGAAAATGCCAACTTTTTCCTAGACCTCCGTGATGGGAACGCATATTTTAGGGGTAAGGTAACTGCAGTGTCTGGTATGATTGGTGGTTTCACCATTGAAGACACCTATTTGCACGGTGGTAGTGGCTCAAATTACGTTGCACTTAATGGCTCTGGAACTGGAACAAATAGTGCTTATGCCATGTGGGCTGGGAATTCTAATCCAGCTAATGCACCATTTTCAGTAAAGAAAAATGGTGATATCTATGTTAGAAATGGTACGTTTAGCGGAACTGTATCCGGGGCAATATTTAGGGATTCCTCTGGAAATCCCATGATGAATGGTGCATATGAGTTCACTGCAGATTACCTGAATCTAAATGGTATCAATGTGGGTAATGGTAATTTTGTGGTTGACTCCTCGGGCAATGTTTCAATGCGCGGAAGCATTACTATGGCGGCAGGTTCCTCCATTAACTGGGCGTTGGTTAATGAGACAAATGTGGGAAGCAGTTCTGCATACTCACTGGCAGATGATGCTTTGAATACAGCATATGATGCCTATGACAGAGCTGATGCCGCGTATGATAATGCGAATGAAGCTTACGACCTTGCATGGGAAAACAGACTGACAGACCAAGCAGTGTTCGATATATTAACGGACGGCGGAAGTAGGTTCGGAATTTTTAGCGACTCTACATCAAACCGTCTCTATATCAATGCCAATTACATTCGTACTGGAACAATTGATGCAGATATAGTAACACTTAGCAGTTCAGATGGTGGTTTCTGTTGCGACCGTGGTTCTGATGGTGTAAGCACAACATACGGGGCAAAGATGTTCGGTTCTGCCGGGCCTTATGCGGATGTATATGTGTTCGTTAGTAATAAGGGCGCCATGATGCGTGGAGACGGTGCGCAGATATATTGTGCCAGTAATGGTATACACGCATCAGAAGAAATTTCTGTTGACTCGGATGTACGCCTGAAAAATGATATTAGGTCAGACGTTGATAAATATGAAAATTTCTTCTTGGAGCTGAAGCCGACTACGTTCTGCCTTAATAGTCATAACGACGGATTAAGGCATATTGGATTTATTGCCCAAGATGTGGATGAAACGAGAGTTCGGTGTAACCTATCTATGGAGGAGCTTGCCCTTCTTGAATACTGTGATAAAGATGTATCTGGAGAAGGTGCAGAGAAATACTACAGCATTCGATATGGTGAACTTATTCCTCTCTGTGTTCATATGATTCAGAAGTTATATAACCGAGTCAATGAACTAGAAAATGAATTAAAAAGGAGATAACAGATAATGAAAGATGAAATTCTTCAGAGGTTAGATATTACGCTGTCTGCTCTGAATACTGTGTCTGTAAACGGCAAGGCAAACCTTGCTAATTTAAGTGGCAGTATTGCCATGATTGAAGAGGTTTATACTCTTCTGAAAGATGCAGAAGTTAAGTCTCCAGAAAAGAAAGACGGATAATAAATTTTGAAAGGCGGTGAGCGTGTATGAGCTGTACATATAACCCATACACCTTGCCGACCATCGACTTTGTTGGCGGTGAAACACAAGACCTTGCTTTCAATGTTTATTTCTACAAGGATAAAAAGCCGTTTAGTTTGACCGGGTGTGAGTGTAATTTCTCCATTGTTAGTTTTACAAATAAAATGGGGACACCGATTTTAACAAAGCAGATGGAATCAATCTTCAACAATGAGGGGACTTATGACAACGTGCTTACCGTCACCTTATCCCCTATTGAGACGGTTGATTTATCCGGCAAGTATATCTATCAGATTATCATACGAGACATCGATGGGGATGTAGAGATTCCAAAGCAAGGTATCCTCTATATCACCAACAACATTAACAAAAATTTTATAAGGCAATAAGTCGCCGGTGAGAACACCGGCTTTTATTATGCCTATTTTACCTTGAAGGAGGATGGTCTCATGAATACCACTTATTTCTTAAACTGCGTTGCAGGGAACGTGTTTGGTACAAAGAGCGAACCTGCTATTCCTACAACCTATTATATTGGCCTTAGCACAACTGCACCCAATATCAATGGTACTGGCGTGGATGAACCTTCTACGGATGCTGGATATGCTCGTGTCCAGTTGACTAATATGAGCGAGCCGCTTGACGGTGTTGTTACAAACGAGCTGGCTATCAATTTTAATGAAAGCACTGCAAGCTGGGGGACAATTACGCATTTCGTAATTTATGATTCTCCTACTGTTGATTCTGGAAATCTTCTCATGTATGGAGAACTGTCAACTCCTCGTAGCGTTGAGACTGCAACTATTATGACGATTAAGGAAGGATACCTGAAACTGTCTGCTCAGAACCCCACCTAATCAGATAAGGAGTTGAGTCGCATATGGCAAAAGAATTTGATATCTATCTTAATAACCGATTGACCGAATGCGACATTATCGTTTACTCCATACCGTATCGTGATGGACTGACCGCAATCCATAAACTGATACTTGAGAGTTGTATCGAAAGTTACACACTGTATAAGTTTGTAGCGGCTCAAACAAACTCGGAGCTTGTCCAGCATATCGATGAAATGTTGAAGATATGTTATGAACGCCTTGATTATCAAACAAATTTTGGCGTATCTGCGGATTTCCAGACACACTATTCTCTGTATCCAGATATTGCTGGTATGCCAATTTCTGCTGAATGTGTCAATGTATTATCAAATATGTTTACGCAAGCAGAATCCACTATGCAATTGTCTGTTGAGCCTATTATGGCATATACCGGGAAGTCGGGCGGTCATGCCGAGTCATCAATGATTATCGATGTGGGTTTACAACATGAGATTAAGAACAGCTTGCTGACAATAGAACCGGGTATATCTTTACAGCATTCAATTCTGGGGACAGAGAAACAAAGCATTCTATCCGTTGAGGTAAATACCCCGATTGTGTCGGAACTGACAGACCTCTGTTATCGGTTCTATAATACAGGCCAAACGATGGTTCAGCTTGCCTCCGAAGTTCTTGCAACCGAATTACACTATTCACTTGGAGAGGGCTCGTCCCATATCAAAATTGATGCAACAGTTGGTCTCGGAGATAGCTCAACTAAGTATGAAGCTTTTGAGGATGCGGTGCTCATTCTTTCACAGGTGATAGAGTCTATCCAACAGTTTATGAACCCGGAGTATAACTCTATCTTATTTGGATTTGATTCTGAATGTATTTTGAAACGGCATCGGTTGTTGTACGAAATGGATGATGATGCTCTTTCTGCCTATGACGATATGACGCTTGAAGAAATCGATTATGTAATTATTTGACGATTAGGAGGTGAGGCCGGTGCTTTATATTAAACTTGATGATGATATGAATTTGGTCATTACGGTTAATGAACCAATTTATCGTGGAGATAATCTTAGCAGGAAGATTACATATTTGATTCCAACCATGGTTGGAGAGATTGATATGCTTACTGCAAGTGTTTTCTTAAATTACATCCGCGCTGATGGTGTTGCAGATGTGGTTGTTCTTGAGCGCTCTGATGAGCCTTACAATGATTCTTATCTCCAGTACACTTTCCCCGTAAATTGTAAGCTGACAAAATATCCGGGTGAAATCTGTACTTGGATGCAGATTTACACCGGGACGCCATCAAACCCTGTCATTGCAAAATCTGGGGAGTGTATGTTGCAAGTTCAGGAATCCAAAAATATGGATGACTATCTTTGTGACCACCAAATGACTGCACTTTATCAGTTGACACACACAATGAACACAGCCATTGAAGAGATGAATAATACTATCGAAACTGCAATTGAAAACAAGGCAGATAATATTATCTTTAACCCCGAAGATAGTACCATTCAGCTTTCTGCAAACGGAGTTCCTGTTGGGGATAAGATTGTGGTTAATACGAATACTGGGGCCGTTGTCACCAATGCTGGTATATCTTCAGACAATGAGCTCATCTTGACATTTAGCGATGGAACAATTAAGAATCTCGGAAGTGTTATGGGTAAGGATGGCGCAGTATATGTTCCCCACATTTCTGCACAAAAGATTCTTACCTTTACCATCGAGGAAGAACCTGGGGAAATTCCAGAGCCTGTTGACCTCAATCCAAACGACGAATGGTCTGAAATTGAGGGAGATGGTGTTGTTACGGACTATATCTGGGAGCAGATGTAATCGGTATAAACTCTTAGAGAGTGTTTATATAAACTATCTTTTTGCAGAGGAGGGAAATAAAGTTGGCTAATGTTATCTTTAAGGTTGGCACCAAAGCTTTGTTCGATGCGCTTGAACAAAAAGACACCAACACTCTGTATTGGCTTGAAGATGTGCAGGAGCTTTATAAGGGCAACCTTCTTTTTGCCACTGGAAAGACTGCGTCTCAGACTGCTGCGGGGCTGATGTCTGCTGAAGACAAAGTCAAACTGGACAATTTGTCTGCCGGGACTGTTGCTGGACTTACTCCGGTCGATGCAACAATTGTGATTGCTGATGGCGAAGAAGGAAGTAAAACCATTGGAGTCCAGGTATCTAAGGTCGAAGGAAATATTATCGAAATTGAGGATGACGGTCTTTATGTCGCAAAGGACAGCACTGAATATTCCATCGAGAAATTAGATGATACCGCCGAAGGTTATTCCGCTACCTATCGTCTGAAGAAAACTGTTAATGGTTCCAGTTCTTATGTCGGTGCTGAAATCAACATTCCTAAAGACCTTGTTGTGCAAAGCGGAAGTGTTAAGACAGTCACTGAGGATGACCAGCCATATGCAGGTGCTAAGGTCGGTGATACCTACATTGAGCTGGTTCTGAATGATGCAGAAGCATCTCACATTTACATTCCGACCAGCGGCCTGATTGATACCAGTGATTTTGTTGTTCGGGAAATTGTAAATGATGATGGAGGTACGGCTCTCATTTTCAATGAGTCTACTGGCGGCGGAGCGAAATACACACATCAGGATGGTACGGAATCTTTTGTCGGCGTGAACAATGGTGGCGAGAATGGTATGGTTGCCCAGATTTATGCCGATAAAAATGTGGACGGCAACTGGGTTGGTTCCCGTATCAATGTATATCAGAAGGGAATTTTCTATCATAATGCAGAGGATAAGGCATCCCCTGATTATGTGGCTGATGACCCAGACCATGAGATTGCCACTGTTGGCGATATCCCTGATGTGTCTGGTATGCAAAGCATCATTAACTCTATGCCTGATGAAATTCTCAGTGAGATTGTCAATGTACAGCGTACTGAAACTACAAACACTGCTGAAATTCGTATCTTCACAAAACAAGAAAATGGAACCTATTCTCCCAACGTTCAGCACGGAGTGCTTACCTTGATTCCTGCTGGACAGGGGCCGGATGGTGTCAACGGCGCTGGCCTGATGTCCGCCGCAGATAAGCAGAAACTAGATTCTATTGACGCAGATGTTATTGCTGGTCTTGCAGAGAGTCTTGTTTGGGGCTCCCTGTAATCAATATCATTTATGAGGAGGAATAAACACTATGGCTAATATTGCTTTTAAGAAAGGTCTGCTCGCTAATCTTCCCAAGGCCCACACCGAGGGCACTTTCTATGTGACCACGGATGAGCGAGCTATGTATCTGGACATTGATAATAGCACCCGTATCCGCATTGGTGATTTTCAGGAGGTTGCCAATCTGGAAGCGCTTCAGGATATTACCAATCCAAGCACTACTGCTCTGTATTATGTGACCGACCTGAATGTGCTTGCCAAGTACAATGGTTCTGCTTTTGTCCAGATTAACCTGGATACCGGCGCTACTTCTGTAGAAGTGGTTGGCTCCGGCAACGCTGTGACTCAGGCTTCTTATGACGCCGTTTCTCGCAAGCTGACCCTGACTATGGGCGCCACTTACACTACTGCTGATGATGTGGATGGTGCAATTTCCACTGCTGTTGGCGACCTTGGCGAAAAGGAGCCCGATGTTCCTTATGCAAACGTGAAGGAGTATGTGGACGAGAAGATTGCTGACGTTGTCGCCGGTTCCATCGAGGGTCTGGGCGCACTGGCTTCTAAGGACGAGGTTGCTGAAGCAGACCTGGAGGCTACTCTGGCCGCAAAAATTAACGGCAAGGCCGATGTTGGCACTTCCGACGATACTTCCGACATGGACACCCTGAAGGGGGCTAAGAAGTATGCGGATGAGAAGGCTACTGCCGCACAAACCGCCGCTGAGGCACATGCCGACGAGGCGATTGCCGCTCTGGATGTGGCTGATACCCCTGTTGCAACCCAGCTTGTGAGCGCTGTGTCTGAGGAAGATGGCAAGATTACCGTTACTCGTCGTGCTCTGGTGGCTGACGATATCCCCGAAATTGCTCAGTCCAAGGTGACCGGCCTGACTACTGCACTGGCCGGTAAGCAGGATACCATCACCTTCGAGACTGCCTATAATGCCTCCACGAATAAGGCCGCTACCATGACCGATGTGGACGCCGCTGAGACTGCCGCAAAGGCGTACACCGACACTGCTCTGACTTGGGGTAGCTTCTAATTTCATACTCCCATAGCGTATGGGGCGGGGTAACACCCGCCCCTTTTTCTATATTTCTCTGTAGAACGGAGGTAAAGAAAAATAATGGCTCTATTTAAGATTATGAGAGGAGACAGCTCTCGTATTTCAACCGATGTTACAGCATTTCACGATGGATATGCTTACTTCACCCCCGACGATGGTGGGTTTTATATTGACGCAGAATATAACGGAGAACAAAAGCGTTATCGGATTAACCCCATTGGGGCTGGGAGTGTCGCCGTAAACGCAACTCTGCTTGCCTCTGGGTGGTCTGCAGGTCAGCAAACAATCGAAGTCCAAGGGGTATCTCCTGACACCAATGGATTTATTGGGCTTTCTCAAACTGTCACTGATGCAGAAATGGAATCTGCCAAAAACGCAGAACTGTACGTCTGTGGTCAAGGACAAGGTACTGTGACAATTGCCACATTTGGCGAAACTCCAACAAGAGATATTCCTGTTGTTGTGATTTTAATTTGATGTAGAGGGCGGTGTTGATATGAGTGAAACTACAAATTATGGCCTCTACGTTACTGATGATAGTTCAGACAAGTTCTTGAATTGGCGCACGAAGATGAATGGAACAGTGGATTCTAACATGGTGAAAATTGATACTGCGCTTGGTGAAAAGGCAAATAGCAGTATTTCAGTTACAGCCACTCTGCTTGCGAATTCATGGTCGGGCATTGATTCCCCATTTACTCAAGAAATCTCTGTTGCTGGTTTATCCGCAACGCAGAATGGAACCATTTCTGTCGCCCACAATGCGACAGTTGAGCAGAGGGAGATGGCAAGAGAGGCCATGCTCTCTGTTGTCGGGCAAGAAGACGGGAAGCTGATAATTGCGGCCGATGGTGAAATGCCCGATATAGATATCCCTGTTTACATTATTCTTTTAGGTTAAAAGGAGGGCAAGCTTATGCCAATTTTATCTAATTTCCCAGGCGGCTCTGGTAGTGGCGGCGGTCTTGCACTTGCCGCCGTTTCTAATATTCAGACGCTTGTTTCATCTGGCAAGATATATGTGAAATGGACAGACCCGGACGACCTTGTGGTTGCAGAATCGACCCTTGCATCATGGGGCGGTACGCTCCTGGTTCGTAAGGCCGGTTCTATGCCTACAAGCCGTCGGGATGGAACTATCGTTATCGACAGTGTAACCCGCAACCAGTATTCTGACGCTTATTTTTGTGATAGCGGCCTGTCAAACGGAACCACTTACTATTACAAGTTCTTCCCATATACCACAACTGGAACTTATACAGAAAGCGAAGACAACGAATTTACAGCGACACCCACTGTCCAGGTTCCCGGAATCGATAGTTGGAATGTAACCAATATTGTTGTGTCCAATGAAGCCGGCAATGGGAAGATGACTATCAAGTGGTCTGACCCATCTGCTACGATTGCCTCCGATGGAGTAACCTTGGCCACATGGGCAAGTACGACTGTTGTTGTCAAGACTGGTGGATATGCAACAAGCAAAGATGATGAAGATGCTGTCTATACCTTAAAAGTTACCACTCGGAACCAGTATGCAAATACGCCCCTGACTGTTACTGGGTTGGCTAACGGAACTACATACTATGTCAGCTTCTTCCCCGAGACTACAGATGGTGGACTCAATGATTCCGAGGCGCAACGCGGGACTGGTGTTGCAAACCGTATTACGATTGCAAACATTCCTTCCCAGAGCGGTTCGCTTACTTATAATGGCGCTGTTCAATATCCAAGCTGGAGCAACTATAACACCGCATATATGACAATTGGCGGAACCACTTCTGGTACAAATGCTGGTGCTTATAGTGCCACGTTTACGCCGAAGGACGATTATCGTTGGAGTGATGGAACGACTGCGGCAAAGACTGTTCAGTGGTCTATCAATAAGGCGACTGGTACCCTGACTGTGAATCCGTCAACGGTCAATCTGAGCCCAAGTACGCCAAATGGAACTTTCACCATCGGCGGTAATCATGATGGAACAATTAGTGTTGTGTCAAATAACACTGGTATTGCAACTGTTTCCAGAAACGGCAATACCGTTACCGTTCAGAATGTGAATGAGACAACTGGTAATACCACAATCACTGTTAGCTGTACTGCTGGCACGAACTACACTGCACCCGCAAGTAAGACTGTTAATGTTGTTGCTCAGTTTGTCAACGCCGTCCTGAACGACAATGAGTGGTCTGTCATTAAGGGTGTTGCTGACGACAGTGAGGGCCCGAACTACTGGGCTATTGGTGACCGCAAGGCAGTTACCGTCAATGGTACTGTCGGAACACAGGCAATCAATGGAACTTATTATGTGTACATCCTTGGCTTTGACCACAATAGTTCTCGTGAGGGCACCGGAATTACCTTCGGTACATTTAAGACGGCACTGAGTGGTGGTACTGATATTTGTTTGGTGGATAGCCATTATAACGACTATTCTACTGGCGGTCAGAAGTGGTTCAACATGAACCATAGCTCCAACACGAACTCTGGCGGTTGGAAGGGTTGTGACCTTCGGTACGATGTTCTTGGTAGTACAAATTCCAATAACAACGATGCGGGCACCACAACCGCAACATCCCCTGTTTCTGGAACCCTGATGGCCGCGCTCCCAAGCGACCTGCGTGCTGTCATGAAGCCGATGAACATTTACACCGACAATACGGGCGGCGGTAGCAACACAGCGTCTTATGTGACAAAGTCGGTTGATTACCTTCCCCTTCTGGCCGAGTTTGAGATTTTTGGAACTCGAAGCTACGCAAACTCTGCTGAGCAAAACTACCAGCAACAGTACCAGTATTACAAGAACGGAAACTCTAAGGTTAAGTACCGCCACAATTCAACTGGTTCCACTGCGTGGTGGTGGGAGCGTTCCCCTCGTTACGACTACGGCGGCGACTTCTGCGCTGTGAACGCCAACGGCACCGCCTACAATAGCTACGCACGGAATTCCGATGGGCTCGCCCCGGCTTTCAGAGTCTAATCCTGAATCTACCAAAAAGCAAGCCCACGAAAGTGGGCGTGTTCAAACCAATTAAATAATTTATGGGTGGGGATGGTACACCCTTTGTGGTTAGGGATGGGGGCCATCCCCCCACCCCTACTTTAATTATAAATTTGAAGGTACACCCCTTGTGGTTAGGGGCGGAGATAACAGCTCATTGAGTACGATTATCTCTAAATCCAAAACGGAATGAAAGGAGAGTCTATGTCAGTTCTAAAGGCGCACCGGTCTGAAAGCAAAGCGGAATACATCAATACCGCAAATAAGATTTACGTTCAGACCATCGGATTCTTATCCCGATTATCTTCAAGGTACTCAAGATTATTAGCTACACCAGTTTCTATGCTTGCATCAGAGGTATTAGACCACGCAGAAAAAGCGAATAGTATTTACCCATCTGATGAACAGAGGAAGGAGTTGAGAAAACACCACCTTCTTGAATCACGAGCAGCACTTATGGCCCTTGACGTTCATTTGCTTCAATGTTATCTGATTATGCTTACTAACCCAGAAGGTTGTTTTACAACGGCAAGTGGGAGAAATGTTTCATCTTCAGATGCCATGAAAAAATTAGACCATATGTCGCAAGAGCTCGGTGAGTTAATTGACCTTGAAGACGCTCTTTTAAAGAATGTTCTCAAGAGTGATAAGAAACGGTAAGTAAAAACATATGGGTGCATTTCTGTAAAACCTTGTCGCTGGGTGGATTTTCCTACTCAGGTGTTCCACTGCGTGGTGGTGGGAGCGTTCCCCTAATTACAACAACAGCAACAACTTCTGCAATGTGAACACCAACGGCAACGCCAACAATAACAACGCAAGGAATTCCAATGGGCTCGCCCCGGATTTCGTAAGCCAGAAATGGTTTGGGTCAAATACAGTAGCTCGCATGAGAGTGAACCACGACCTTTACGAAAGGAGAAATGTTTCCCGTGACTACGTCCGAAACTGCCCTTTGATGCTTCTGCACGAACGCCGCCGGTAAACCGAGCGTGCATGGCGAGGGATATGTCTCAACTCGTTTCATGTGTATCCAGCAAAGCAGATTAGACGACATCCAACAAGACATCTGTACGGAGGGCGAAAAATTATTTTTTATGAGTAGAAGAAAAGGCAGATATGAAAGGAGACAAACCAAGCGCGAGGCAAACAAAATTAAGCGATGCCAAGAGGTTGGTGGTCTCAACGATGTATTTACATACCACGACATGTTTCTGTCTGGTAGAAAGTGTTGTAACGGAGTTAGATGGAAGAACAGCGCTCAGCGGTTTGAACTTCATCTGTTCTCCGGCACAGCGGCCAGAAGGCGTGAGATATTAGAGCATAAATGGAAGCCTTCTAAGTATGTTCATTTTACAATTTCAGAGCGTGGGAAAACAAGACCTATTGATGCTCCATGTATCCAAGATAGGCAGATGCAAAAGGTTTTTACCCAAAAAGTTTTGTTGCCGTTGTACCTACCAGGAATGATATGGAACAACGGTGCAAGTCTGCCTGGGAAAGGTTTTGAATTCTCAAAACGAGAGCTCAGAAAAGATTTACGATGGCACTTTAGAAAGTACGGACTTGAGGGATATGTAATCCTTATTGACTTCAAGCAGTTTTTCCCATCCGTCTCGCATGAAATGATATTCAGACGACATGATGAGCTAATACGGAACAAAGATTTGCACGATATTGCCAACGCGATTGTGAATACCGTTCCGGGAGGCGAAGGGCTTCCACTTGGCGTCGAGCCGAGCCAGGCCGAAATGATTGCATTCCCATCGGCTCTTGATAACTACATTAAGTGCCAACTTTCCATTAAGTGCTTTGGGCACTATATGGACGACTATTACATTCTTGTGCCTCCTGATAAAGACCCAAAGGAAATCATGAGGCTTGTAATTGCTAAAGCAGAAAGCCTTCGCTTAACTGTAAGTTTGTCAAAGTCTAGGATTGTTCCGCTCACTAAGCCGTTCAAATATTGTAAGGCTAAATATCATCTAACAGAAACCGGCAAGGTAATAGTAAATGGGAATAGAGACGGTGTCAAGCGGGCTCGAAAGAAGATAAAGGCTTTCTACCAGAAAATTCAAAACGGCGAGATGAATTACGAAGACCTATGGACTTCGATTAACGGAATTTTCGCCTACTTTGAAAGTTACAACGACCATGGCCGTGTCTTACGGTTGCGTAGACTATTCTATGCCGTGTTCGGATTCTCTCCAGAACACATCGAAAACTTTAGAGAAAGAGGAATTAAAGGTGAAGTACATTGTTCATAAAAGATTTAAGAGCAAGGCGATTTGTGGGTATGTAAATCTTCCCGCATTAACCGAATGTGAATGTGTTGATGGGCGCATTGTCTGTAATGGCAAAATTATTTGCAACGAACGCAGTGAGAACGCCCACCAGTATTTTTCACAGAATGAGGACGGGCTTGGTATGGTTCGTGGAAAGCTGACCCAATCCATTCAGCGCACACTGAGCAAGCGTGATGCTAACTACCAAAACAGATGGGACAAGGTGTGGTCAGACGAGGTCTGTCAAAAGTACAAGCGCGAGGACTACGAAGACTTTTGGCTTTGGAACCACGATTTCTATCAGGCCGATATCGATGTGCTACGGCATATCGCAAAGTTAGTCGGCGCAAAGGAGGATACATAAATGTTTCGCATTATCAAAATTGATGGCACAGAGCTTGGTATTACGGATTCTGTAAACTATATCAAGATTGGGGAAAGCGGTGATTACGCTACTGCTTCTGAGCAAGATGCAATCGGTATCGCGTTCAACAGTGAACCATACAATTTACTTGGGCATGAAGATATTGAGGGTGCTGATACTGTCATTGTGTCTAATGTAAATGGTGGTAATATGGTTTATGAACAACGCAACTTAATTGATGAGCTTATAATTGCAGCACTGGAGGTGTGAGTATGAAGGAAAAGCTGAGAGATATGTATGAAAGCCAGTTAATTGATACAACTGGCCTTTTAAAAGCAATTGAGCGTGGGTGGGCAACTATATCAGATATTGTAGAAATTGTTGGCGAAGATAATGCTCTGTCTGTGATTATGACTGCAAAGCTTTCCGAAATTTCTAATGCCTGCAATACAGTAATTGTATCTGGTGTTGATATTACATTTGGCGAGGAAAGCGTACACTTTAACCTGAGCATTGAAGACCAATCTAATATCAACAACTTATTCCGCGTTGTCGAATTGGGCGGGACTGAATTCCCATACCAGTCTGACGGTGGTGTATGCCGAGTTTATTCGGCTGCCGAAATTGTACAAATTTATATTGCCGCACAGACACTTATTACATCTCAAACCACCTATCATAACGAACTGAAACAATATGTACAGACTCTGACTAGCGTAGAAGATATTTCTGCGGTTAAGTATGGTATGACACTGCCCGAGCCATACCTGTCCGAGATGAATGAAAAGCTTGCTGTCGCACAGCAACAGATGCAATCAATCGTTTCTAAGATGGCTCAGACTGCGGCGGCTGAAAAGGCGTAACATTTATGTCTTTGTATCATGTATTGAAGTCTGCCATACTAGCAGTGATTGGTGGTTTAATTTATATTTTGATTGAACTTATTTGGCGTGGACACTCCCATATATCTATGTTTGTGCTAGGCGGCGTATGCTTCGTCGCAATTGGGCTTATCAACGAACTATTTCCGTGGGAACTTGGAATTGTGTGGCAGTCTATGATAGGCGCAGTGCTCGTAACGGCGTTGGAGTTCATAACTGGCCTTATTGTAAATATTTGGCTTGGCCTTGGTGTATGGGATTACTCAGATGTACCATTGAACATTATGGGGCAAATTTGCCTACCATTTTCTTTGGCCTGGATGGGTTTATCTGCAGTTGCAATCATATTAGATGATTATTTGCGACACTGGATGTTCGGCGAAGAAAAGCCGCATTATAAGCCCGTATGAATTTTTTGTTGTATATATGAAAATAGTGGGAGCACGGCAATCAACCGGCTCCCACTTTACATATTTGCACATAAAATAATGGATTTATAAGGGGGTCTTTTATGGACGGTGAAGTAATATGGATACCTCAAAACAGATATGGTTGTTTCTAAAATCGCATGGATTAAATGATTACGGTGCGGCAGGATTGATGGGAAACCTGTATGCGGAAAGTGGTTTGAACCCACAAAATTTGCAAAACAGTTATGAAAAGAAGCTCGGCTACACTGACGCAACTTATACTGCGGCGGTCGATAGCGGAGCTTATTCTAATTTTGTGCGGGATAGTGCCGGGTATGGGCTTGCCCAGTGGACATACTGGTCTCGTAAACAGGGCCTACTTGACTTCTGCAAGGCCACAGGAGCATCTATCGGAGACCTTGATACCCAACTAGGCTTCCTGTTAAAAGAGCTGTCAGAGAGCTTTCCTGGCGTTCTGAGCGTTCTCAAAAATGCGGCTTCGATTCGTGAAGCGTCTAATGCTGTCTTGTTTGATTTTGAGCGCCCTGCAAATCAAGGTTCATCCGTGCAAAACAAACGTGCTTCATATGGTCAAGTATACTTTGACAAATACTCAAACGGGAAAGGAGATGAATTGTCTATGAGTAATAGTCCTCTTGCCACATATACAAATATTTCTCCAAACAAAAATAGTCCGCGTAACCATGCAATCGACCGAGTGACCATTCACTGTTTTGTTGGACAAGTTACTGCTAAAAGAGGGTGTGATGTCTTTAAACCGTCTAGTAAGAAAGCATCCTGCAATTACGTTGTTGGATATGATGGTAGCATTGGACTTTGTGTGGATGAGAAAGACCGCTCATGGTGTTCTTCAAGTTCTGCAAATGATAATCGTGCAATTACGATTGAAACAGCAAGCGATAACTATGACCCATATGCAGTAACAGATAAAGCCTACGCAGCATTGATTGATTTAGTTACCGACATCTGCAAACGAAATGGAAAAACAAAGATTATCTGGTTTGGAGACAAAGACACAGCTCTGTCGTATAACCCTGCACCTAACGAGATGGTAATGACAGTACATAGGTGGTTCGCCAATAAGTCTTGCCCCGGCCCATATTTGTATGAGCGTCAGGGTGAGATTGCGGCAGAAGTAAACCGTAGACTTTCAAGTGAAGAGGAGGATGAGTTTATGACTAGCCAAGAGAAGTTTAATGAGATGTTCGCGGTCGCTATGGATGAATACCGTAAGCGTCTGCGTGACAACGACAGCGGAAGTTGGAGCCAAGAGGCCCGTGACTGGAGCACCTCTTCTGGCCTGATTGCTGGTGGTGGGAACATGATTGATGGGACTACCAACTATATGTGGGAGGACTTCCTGACCAGAGAGCAGGCGGCTCAATTGTTCTATCGTTTTAATCAGATGAAGTAATTATGGTCTATGGTTGGAGGTGGTTCCTATGACCATCAAAATTGAGCGCAAGGAAAAGCCAAAACGCTTATCCAAAAAACCGAAGAAGAAAAAGTTGCTCGACCGTATTGGGTTTACCAATGCGCTTGCTCTTCTCATCATGCTCTTCCTTGCCACCGGTCTTGCTGGTGGCTTTTATCTTGCCATGAAGAGCATTGTAACTGGGTACACAGGTGCCCTTATGTGCTGGACTGTTGTGTTCACTCCGATTGGTACAGCGTGCGGCATTGTCTTATCAAAGATTGTTGATAAGAGCAAGGCTGAAAATAGTGGGCCGAATGGAGAGGGTATTAAATACGCGGCGGCAATGGCGTCTAACTTCCAAAAAGCAGATGAAGAGGATGCCGGCAATAGTCCGCCCATCTAAAGGAGGATAATCTATGGACTGGTTAGAATATGTGCTTTCCATCCTTCCTGGTCTCGCCGCCTCTCTGGTTGCTATTATAACTCTTACTGTCAAGTTAATTGAGTATGTTCAGAAAGCAATCAAAGAGAAAAACTGGGGCGAAGTTCTTAAACTTGTTATGGGTTATATGGAAGCCGCTGAGGAGAAGTTTGAGACTGGTGCCGAGAAAAAGGAATGGGTTCTTGCCATGGTCAAAGCCTCTGCTGATACCGTTAACTACGACATTGATATGAATGTTATCAGCAAGTTGATTGATGACCTGTGCGATATGAGCAATGTTGTTAATCCGCCTGCAGAAAAGGCGGGTGATTAAATCCGATGATTGATTATGTTGAGTATATCAACATCCCGACTAAAGTTGCTATTGCTGTAATTGCCCTGTTCTTCATCATGCAGTTAGTTGGAGAGTTCCTTGAATTCAAAGGAAAGGTCGTTCCAGAGTTTGTGAAAATTCGTAAGATATTTGCTCGCAGAAAAAAAGAACGTCTTATGATGCAAAAGATGGAAAAGACCCTTGACCAAGTTCAACTTACTCTTGATGACTTGAACCGGCATTACAGCACCGACAACATTCATATGCGGGATGAATGGATTAAGAGAGTGAACACAAAGCTTGAGCAATACGATATAAGCATGGCCGAGCTTGACAGGAAGCTCGACAAGAATAATAGCGATACACTGTCAATCCTAATTGACAATAAGAGAAACGCTATTATCAGCTTTGCATCTCTTGTGATTGACGAAAACAAGCCTGTTACTCGTGAACAGTTTAACCGTATCTTCAAGCTGTACCAGGAGTATGAGGCAATCATCCAAAGCAATGGCATGAAGAATGGCGAAGTTGATATTGCCATTCGTATCATCAGAGAGGCATATGAAAATCACATGCGTTCCCACACATTCATCGAGGATGTGCGAGGATACGTCGAAAATGACTAACGAATAAATTTTTGTGGGTGTATTATGGGAGCTACCTTTTGCAGGTAAGCTCCCATTTTTTGCGCTAAAAAAATAAGGCGGGAAGGAATCGCTTCCAACCCGCCTTACAAGCCCGTGTATCCCTGTTATGTTTGGGGATACCTGGGATATTAGATTTATTGTAAAGTCGCTCAGAGGGGCTCCTGTGAGCCCACAGGCGGCTTTTATTATATGTAAATGGGAATATCCTGCGAAAGCAGAGTAGTATTCCCATGAATTTGCTATATCAAACCCTATCTCAAGTGGTGTAGAAGTGGTGTAAATCAGAGCGCAAACGAGTGATTTTTGTATGTGCCACAATGCTTTGAGGTAGTTGTATGTGCCTTCAGCGCTTTTAAGTACACAACGTCGCCCCCTTCTTCTTAAATCCTTTCAAATTCTTGCGCCGCAATGGTTTCCAAGCTTTCTGCTTTTTCATAAATTCTCAAAACTCACCATAATTTCTTTTTGAGTTGGTGTAAGATCGGTGCAACATGGGATTTCATGGAATTCTGCACCACAAAAACCGCGTAACCGTTGGGGCAGTATGGTCACGAGATTTTGAACGCCCCATTTAGGGCTTGAATTGTTTCCAATTTCTTTTCTCTTAACGCTTTTGTGTAAGTTTCCATAGTTGTACAGATGTTCCGGTACCCCATCACATCTTGCAACAGCCTGAGGTTAGTGATAATTTTTTATTGTATCACACCATCTATCCCTTTTCAATATGCTAGATAATGCGTCCCTGTTTAAGAAAGGTGTTGATGATTCCAACTCCGGCGATTTCACCAGTGTGCCTTGCAGAAAGCATTCACGGATGATAAAATAATAAAAAGTAAAACATCAAAGACATGTTTACGTCTATATAGATGAATTTATAGTTTTGGTCTTATCTTTTCGTGTGTGGGAATTGTAGTCAATATTGCATTTCTACTGATGAACTAAATGAAACCACAGAGTAAAAGGTATTAAGCTAATAAGAATTTGACAAAGGAGTGCAAAAATTATGATACCAAACTTTGGATTGATTATGATTTGTGTAATTCTTTCAATAGGTATAGGAGTGGCGGTTGCTATCTATAACGAGAAGAAAAAGAATGACAAAGATAAAGATTGACAAATTCTAATTTGAATACCACTATTTTATGAGCGATTATCGTTCGCCATAGGTATTTAATGCAATCCGCTGAAAGCCTTGAAAATAAAGGATTTTTCGCAGTGTGTTCGCCTTATCCCTTTATTCGGTTTCACACGAGTTTACTCTTGCCCTGACTGTCCATAAGGGCAGAAACAAGGGCAGGAAAATCCCACAACAAGATATAAGAAATTGTGGCAATCGGGGAACTGTGATGTATGTGCGAATATATGACAGCGGAGGATCTCAATATGGATAAGTATATTTTTAACGAGGATAACGGCTTGTGGTATGAACTGACCGGCGATTATTATCTCCCATGCGTGACTGCACCTACTGAAGAAAAACAGGCTGTCGGCGTATGGGGGCAGCGACACAAACGGTATCTCAAAGAGTACCGTCCCGCATTATATAATGCTTTGCTGCTGAGCGGGAAACTGAATGCCTATCTCACCGGCATTGACCAGCAAGCGCAAGAGCTGATGGACACTATCATCCAACAGATGGCCGAGGCGCAGGAGATCACTGAAACAATGAAAGCCACCGACCAAATGGCATGGATCGGTAAGATGAACAATATTCGAGTCAGTGCGATGGAAGCTGTAGATAAGGAGCTCATATACGTATAAAGCAAAGTGGCAGTAGGGCAATGCTTTGAAGTTAAGACTTGAGCGATTTGCACCCCCGCCTTGTTTTAGCCAAGGCTGGATCAGGAAAGAAGAAAAAATCGGATTGACTGCCATATGGGCGAGAGTTTCAGCAAAATGGGCGAAAAGGGACACTGCGGTAAGGCGGTGTCCCTTTTTAATACGTTTTTCTGAGTGTCCCCCTGGAAAACAAAAGGGGTATGAGGAGAGGGTGATAAAAGTGGGCATTGCGGCAACAAGGCGCAAGAGGTGCGGGTCGCCAGTGGTAGCTTTTTGAAGTGAGCGTAGCAACCCAAAACAGCAGATTGT
>ERZ780144.512-NODE-512-length-53687-cov-6.621662_pt1 | contig 53687 bp, 39 predicted proteins | sample MGYA00511380_ERZ780144 | MGnify/ENA primary metagenome ERZ780144 (study PRJEB29588, sample SAMEA1965858) | human gut metagenome | biome: human gut; feature: human-associated habitat; material: faeces | place: Denmark | collected 2008/2010 ... | reverse complement strand
GCTCTTTGAAAGGAATATCTTTTACACGGTATTCGTATTCGAGGAAAGAGGCAAGGCGGTTACGGCGTTTGCGGTAATTGTCATAGCTCGAATAGGCGCGGTCTTTGCCCACACGTTTGAGAAAGCCTGCGAGGTATTCGTCGAAAGTCTGTAACAGCAGGCGGCAGTCGTCCCCCATACCCAGAAAGGCGTTACGGACTTTTTCGGCCGTAACATACGAATCCCGGTCGCAGAGACGCTGGTACTGCTTGCCGATGTTGGTTTTGATGTTCTCCAACTTTTCATTGAGGCGTTGGGCTTCGAGGCTTTTACCTGCCGCCTTGTTTGCTTTGGCGTCCCAGAGGGAAGAACGAACGGTGAGTTTACAGCTGAACTGCGACATTGTACCGTTGATCGTAATACGGCCCATAATGGGAACCTGACCCGATTTCTCCGACTGCCTTTTTACGTAGAAAAGGACTTTGAAAGTGCTGCGTTGCATAATAACTTGAACTTTTTGGATGGGTTAAACGTTAAGTCAAGTTATTTGGTATGCGGTAATTCGATGCAACGAACTGAAAACGAATGTTTTGATGCAAATCAAAGCATTTCGGGCAGGTAACGGATAAGTAACGAAACTCACCGTTAAACCTGCCCGATTCTGCTTTTTTATTGCTCGGAGCATATGCAGAACAGAGAATTAAATACTTGTAAACAAGATATTTACTCTTTCCTGCGCTTCTCTTTACCTACAAATACCGAACCGGTAACGGATCGGTACGAAGATTTGTTCTACGGCCGCAAAGCGCAGGAGATTTCCCGCCTGTGGGCGACAGAGTACATTGCCGGTTGTGCCGATTGCGCTTTTCAGTCGATTTGCGGGGCCGATCCCGTGCGGAACTACTCCACGCAGGGCGATATGTACGGATTCCGGCCGACCTCGACCTTCTGCCGAAAACACAAAGCGATTATCGAACACATCTTCGGCCTGCTGGCGGATCGTAGGGAAGAGGTGTTGCCGATTTTCAAAAGTTGGATCACGGGAACACGGGGATAATGAGAGATACGATCGACATAAATTCCAACGACAACGCGCTGTTCATTACTTCACAGTGCAACAACCGCTGCGTCATGTGCTGCCAGCCGCCTTTGCTGCGAAACGATCTTGACGGCTATTTTCAGAAAAACATGGCTCTGATCGACTCTGCTCCGCGGGAACTGCGTTCGCTCGGAATTACGGGAGGCGAACCGACCCTGCTCGGGGACCGGCTGTTCGAGCTGCTTCGCCATATTCGTTTGAAACTGCCGGAAACCGAAATTCACCTGCTGACGAACGGACGGGCATTCGCCGACAAGGAGTATGCCCGAAAACTCGCCGAATGCGATACGGAAAAGATACTTCTCGGCATTCCGCTCCATGCCGATTATGCGGGCGACCACGATGCTATCACGCAGGTGAAAGGCTCTTTCGAGGAGACAATGCTCGGCTTGTATAACCTTGGACGCTATGATATCGGAATCGAATTGCGGGTAGTCATTACCAAGATGAACTATCTCCGGTTACCGAAGTTGCCGGATTTTATCTACCGCAATCTGCCGTTCGTCGAATTCATATCGCTGATGGGACTGGAATACACGGGATATACGATCAAAAACCGGGAAGCTGTCTGGATTGATCCGATGGATTATCAGGCAGAACTCACGCAGGCGGTTTTGGAGCTGCGGGACTGGCGTATGGACGTCTCAATCTTCAACCTGCCGCGGTGCATTCTCCCAGGAGCGCTATGGCCCTTTGCCCGCAAATCCATATCCGACTGGAAAACCCAATACCTCGATATTTGTCGGGAATGTGCTGAGCAATCGGAATGTTGCGGATTATTCGCAACATCACGAATACAAAGTAGGGGAATTAAAGTAATAAAATGAAATAAACGGGCGACCGACATCCTATGTGTCTATGCAATTAGTCCCATAGTCCCAAGTATAATGAATTATACACGATAAATATACCGTCGAATAGCTTTAATCCAGACGATATATCCAGCACCGGACAAGTGGATTCCATCAACAGTTCGTTCTGCCGGAAGTTCTCCGTTTTGTTGCATATCACTCCAAATGTCGATGAAAGTCAATCCGCGGCGTCCAGCCATTTCGCGCAACAAGGCATTATATCTGATGATCCGCTCATTCTGTCCCCCAAACATTTTTTCATTATAGGACTCATTCACGGGCAGAAGGCTCTGGATGTAGATTTTCGTATGCGGACTTTCACTTGCAATGATATCCAGAAGTCGCTCATACTGCTTCAGAAGTTTCTCATATGATATTTTGGAAAAAAGCAGGTCGTTGATGCCACCCATAATGAAAACGGCTTTCGGTTTGCCTTGCAGAATCGACGGCAAACGGTTAATCATGCCCGATATACAGTCTCCGCCGATACCGCGGTTCATTACGCGTATTCCCCGAAAGTATTCGCCCCACAAACCACGCTCGGTCAGACTGTTGCCCAGCATGACTATATCGCTTTTCGTCACGGGAGTGATCTCTGAGAATGCACGTCTGGAGTGATAGTATTCATTGTCGAAGGTCAGCGTGTCGCGCTGAGCTTGAACTGACGTTGTCGCTGCTGCAAGCAGTGCGCACAGAAGAATTATTTTTTTCATTGATCCGTTATTTTAGAAATTTTCCATTGAAATCGACCGGACGTTCGAATGGGTGCAATGCCGATTCGATCATCCGGGCAGCCTCGCGTCGGGTAAGCGGTTGGGAACTCTTGCAAGGGGCAATATCGCCGCCGGCATTGCGCAGTAATTCTGCCGCCAAAGCCGCAGTTAGCGGTGCCGGATCATCCGAAACTTCGACCTGTGGTGCATACTCATGTAACCCGCGGCTGAATTCTCCCACAGAGAGCGTCCGGTCCGGAAAGAACCATGAGCGATTCTCCCACCCGAACGGCTCACCGATCATCCGCAATATACCCGTTACAGCAATGCGTTGTAACAGTTCGAAATCGGGATCGTTGGGTGATACATCGTAAAGCGGCGCCAAATAAACCTTTTGAGAGAGCAGGGCTTCCTGCAATCTGCGTACAGGGACCTCGCGTGGTGTGCACTCCGCCTTTACGGCTAAAGCCGCCAATATTCCGGCAGCCTGTCCTGTCAACAGAACGACCGGCTGAAGACGTGTCGAACCGTTGATGAGATTCGAGACAGAAATCGCCTTATCGGCAACAATCAGATTTTCGGTTTCGGAGGGAATCATCGCCCCCATTGGCACTGCAAACGAAGGAATCGGAGGGAAAGGGATTTTCCCAATCTCCGGACGACAATCGTGATGATGATCTACGGGATAATCACCTACGGAAATTCCGGTACGGTATAGTTGAGAACTGCCATAGCGATCCGTAACGTCATTTAGTGTCAACATTACCACTCCCTCCAGTCGGCGGCCTTCGCGGTGATAGGGAAGATATGCTAATCCGTCGGTAGTGTCGAATTCGTCATCTGCAATGCCCAGATGCCGGAAGCCTAATTCATTCTGAATGTAATAAATGAACCGCAAAGTCTTTTCGCGGGCGGGACGCAACGCCTCGGAACGTTGCTTGTAAGGCATTTCAACGATATTCATGTAGTAATCGTTACCATTGACAGGCCAATTGATCATAAATTTGCCATTGGGCAGACGGCCGTAATCGAGCATGGTTCCCGCAGAGATCTCCTGACCTGCCGCAGTGCGGCAGGCATAAGCAAATTCGGCAGGGTCATAACCTTCGGGCTGCATAATGGTTCTATCCATTCCTTTGCCGTAATCTTTGAGAATCGCTACGAAGGTCAGATCCTGAACGATATCATTCGCCCGCTCCGGTGCCAATTCCTCGCCTGTCAGGTCACATGCGTCCATTCCCAGCCGATAAGGAGTACCGCTCATGGGAAGCGCATCGCCCAGATCAGTCGCATCGATTGCAACACGTGCAGAAACGGAGAGCTGTTTACCCTGTCCGTCGATGAACAAAGCACCCGTTACCGTGTCGCCGGATTTGAAAATTTCCACAAGATGGTAGCCGTGAAACACTTCGAGCAATGGTTCCGCACCGGCCATGGATTTGAAAATACTGTCGGCAACATGCGGTTCGAAAAGCGTATTGCTTACCCAGCCTGTCGCCAGGGCCTTTGTACCTCCGTAATGGCTGCGGAGTTTTTCACGGAATTCATACCATAGTCCGGATGGTAAGTGATGATTGCCGTCAATGGCTGATACGCCTTGTGCCGTGAGCATTCCTCCCAGCATCGGAGTCGGCTCCGCTACAAGTGTTGAAACACCCTGCCGGGCAGCAGAGAGGGCCGCAGTCGTACCCGATGTCGTACCGCCGATAACCAGCACATCAACCGTCCGGCGTATGGTTTTGCCGCATATCGGCTGTACTTGTAGCAGGAAGAATGCCGCCGCAACTGCCGTGATGAATCCGAATCGTATGTTATTCATTTCCTCGTCCGATCGATATTATTAGCACTTTTCAAGAATCTGCCAAATCTGGTACAATCCGCGCGGAACGTGGAAACAGCCCTTCCATTTGCCGCCTTTCAACGGCAACAGAATTTCTCCGCGGCGATTCAGATAGCCGAACCATTCCGGATATTTCGGGTCCTTGAAATGCTCCCACATATAGGCATCGAGTTTCTCGAACCAGTTCAAAGCCTTTTTATTACCTGTCAGCCAATAGCCTTTCAACATGGCTATTGCCGATTCGAGATGTACCCACCATAATTTTTGGTCCCATTCCAATTGCTGTTGGGGATGCCCCAGCCGATCCATGAAATAGAAAATGCCACCGAACTCCCGGTCCCAGCCGTATTCTATGGTATGCAATGCTATTTCAAGCGCTCGGTCAATCAAGTCGCGGCGATTCTGTCTTATTCCCATATCCATGACAAACCACATTGCCTCCAGCGAATGCCCCGGATTGATCGTGCGGCCCTCGAATGAATCGACGAGCGAATTATCCTTCGCAGAAACGTTCTCCACAATCAGTCCAAGGTCTTTTTGGTAGAACACATCCATAATTTCGTGCAGACAGTTGTCGATCGTTTCGTCGATAAGTCCGGGGGCAATCAGATGCTCGATTTCGAGCATCAGGTTGCATAAGATCATCGGTAATGCAAAATCCTTGATTGGACGTGTTCCGGCATGTGCCTTGCACCATCTACCTTTCGGATTCTGGCGCTTTTCCAGTATGCGGTCGAATGTTTTCTTAGCGATGTAGGCATATTCTTCGTTGCCGGAGGCTTTCGCTAACTGGGCGAAAGCCATTGTTGCAAATGTATATGAAAAAATATTATAGGGTTCAACAAGGGGCCGTCCGTCACGAGTCAGCGAGAAATACCAGTTGTAATTACCGTCATGTCCGTATTTTTTGAGAAATTCACCGCCCTGAACTGCGCAGTCGAGCCATTCACTGCGTTTCTCGACCTTATTGTAAAGCATTGAGAAAAGCCACACCTCGCGTCCTTGAAGCCAAATGAATTTGTCCGTATCGTATATGCTTCCGTCACGGTTCAGACAACTGAAATATCCACCATATTCCTTGTCCTGTGAATGATTCAACCAAAAGGGCAATACGCTGTCCAAGAGTTCCGATCTGTACTTGCCTGCTAACTCCTGAGGATTCATAATTATTTGGGATTTTGATTTTTGCATGATTATTTATGTCTTTTCATTGTTATTTGGATTCCAGCCAGTACTTCTCAATGTCTTCGAGCGAACGTCCCGTCGTTTCGGGTACCGCTCGCCACATGATCAGGATATAAGGCACGCACATTCCTGCGAATAAGAAGAACGTACCGGCCGGGGTCAGGTTTTCGAGCATCCACGGTGTAAGTTGCCCGATCAGATAAGTGCCTATCCATAACGAGAAACCGGCGATGGACATAGCCAGTCCGCGAATACGCGTGGGATACATCTCCGACAGCAGTACGAATATCACAGCGCTGATCGACACGGCGCAACAGAAGACATAAGCCAGAAAGAAGATGAGCAGGAATTCAGATGCGAGTTCCCTGCTTGCACCGTACAAAAAATATGTTCCGATGCATAGCAGAGAAAGGATCATGCCCGAAACGCCCCAATATACTAATTTCTTGCGGCCTACGCGATCGATAATTACCAGTGCCAACACCGTAGTCAGCATATTGACCAGCCCCACTAATACCTGTGAAAGGAGTGAATCGCTGCCAGACAAGCCGGCGCTTTCGAATATTGCAGGACCGTAGTACAATACTGCATTTACGCCCATGAACTGTCCCAGCATAGCGATAGAGACTCCTATAAAAACAGCCTTTCGGATACCCGGCTTGAGCAGCAGACGCCATTCCGACTGTGGGTTTGACGGTGCTGTTTCCCGGATGACGGTAGTTTGCTCCGAGGCGGCTTCTGATGAGCCGTAAATGCGCTGCAATACTATGTGCGCATGAACTTCACAACCGCGCAACAAGAGCCAGCGGGGACTTTCGGGAATAAAGAAGAGCACAGCAAAGAATAGCAATGCCGGAATCATATTGCTACCGAGCATACCGCGCCACATTTCCGTAGCCATGATCTGCTGTATCCACGGCGAACTGTAATTTACGGTTTCGGCAGCCTTCATAATTTGAAAATTCACAAGGTAGGCACTCAAAAATCCAATGGTGATGGCTAATTGGTAGAGAGAAACGAGCGTTCCGCGCCATCGGGAGATGGCGACCTCCGAAATGTATATCGGAGAAACGACCGACACGATGCCGATGCCGATACCTCCGACAATACGGTAAGCGACCAGTTGTGTGAAATCGGAGCATATCGCACAGCCGACAGCCGATACGATAAAGAATATGGCTGACAGTATCATTGTTGGTTTACGTCCAAAGCGGTCGCTCAGGATTCCTGCGACAGCTACTCCGCAGATTGAACCAATGAGCGCACAGCCAACAAACCATCCCTGCTGTATCGCGTTGAGCGTGAATTGGGCGGCAACGCTGGAGATGGTGCCCGAGATGACCGCCGTATCGTAGCCGAACAAAATTCCGCCAATGGCTGCGATCAGCGACAAGAAAACCACATACTTCGTGTTTGTCTGTGATTCCATGAGTTATCCGATATTAAAATACTCTTTGTAGCGCTCGTAGAGGTGCCCGGCTTGCAAATAGGCCGACTGTGGCGACATGAAGTGTGAGAATTCAAAGGTGATCGCCTTGTCATAGCCGGCACGCTGCGCAGCTTCGAGCTTCATCCGCAATTTATCGAATTTGATAGGCAGGAATCGGATCGGCATGTCACGGTCAAACGATTCAGCGTTTGTCCAGCACTGCATGCCGTATTTATCGGCGAGCCGCTTATTGACGGCGAAGAATGCGTCCAGTTCATCGTAGTCGACGTGTCCGTCCTGAAACGCACAAGCATCCACCACATCGTGTATGCCTGCGAATATCTCGTCCCACTCTTTCTCGTGCTGTTCGACCGATACTGCTTCTTCCTTTGTCAATTTCCCGCCGCCCATGATCGCTTTTTTCCCGTCTATCCATGGTGAAATGAAAGTAGGAAGACCATTGGAAACATCCTTGCACTGTTTGCCCAGCGTGTGGAAAGCGCCGATAGCTCCTTTGGTAGCCCGGCTTATTTCACCGCTGATATACCACCCTCCGAAATTTCTATACTTGCGGCCATACATATTCCAAATCTCTTCGATCACAAACTTGTTGTGTTCAACCTCGTGCGACATGTCGCCCGTATCCCAATAGCGCCCCGAATCATAAAGGCCGAAATAGAATGTCATGCCGTATTTTGCCGCCAGACGCAGGAAGAGATCGACCAAATCGACGGATGGCATATAGCATCCCTGCTTAAGCAGATAAGGAGACGGATAAGTGATGAATTTGCGATAACCCGAACGGATCAGGATGACCGTGTCAATACCGATGGCCTTCATATAGCGAAAATCCCGGTCCCACTCCTTTTCACCCCAGTTCTGATGAGGGATGTCGTGTGATATTTCGTCGAGGAAAGTGCCTGTTATATGCAAGCCGTTGTTGTGCGTAATGAACTTGTCGCCTATGATGTCCGAGGATTCGTTCAGCAACGGTTCGGATGCCCGTAGAATGTGCGGGGACAGGACGGCTGCGGTTCCCGCTGCGGCAATTTTCTTAATAAAATTTCTACGTGTAATCATGATATATTCTGTTATTGGGTTCAGCGAATGAAATCATCTGAATTCGTAATCCGCGTAATTATATCCACGTGCTTCGTAAATTGGCAGCAGACTGTTACGTAACCGAGCCCGGAAAGCAAAAAAATCGGTTTTATGCTGACTCCATGCAATCTCGGCGGTGGCAGCCAAACGCGGCAACAGCATATGTTGTACGCGGGCAAAATCGGCAATGTATTCTGTCCATGTATTAGCCTGCAACCCTTTGAGGTGTGTCAGTTGGATATCTTCGATATCCGTTGCGGGATCGAATGAATAGCATTTCTCCAACGTAATACTACCACCGATCGCAAGGGGTTCGCCGGTCAATTCGGGATTATCCGTCTGGTAATAATCAAGATAAAAATATTCGCACGGTGTCATGATGACATCATTGCCCTGTCTCGCCGCTGCTATACCTCCCTGCACACCTCGCCACGACATGATTGTCGCGGTTTGGGAAACCCCTCCTTCAAGAATTTCATCCCATCCGATAATCTTCTTGTTTTTCGAATTGAGATATGCTTCGATCCGGCTTACCAAATAGCTTTGCAGCTGGGCTTCACCGCCGAGGCTCAGTTCCTGAATTCTCTGTTGGCAATATGGGCATTCTTTCCACCTGTTGCGCGGGGCTTCATCGCCACCGATATGGATGTATTCTCCCGGAAACAGGTCGCACACTTCTGCGAGTACGTTTTCGAGAAACTCGAATGTAGATTCCTTGCCGACGCAAAATATCTCTTCACTTATCCCCCAGCGAGTCCAAACCTTATAATTCTCACCCTTACATCCGAGTTGGGGATAGCTGGCCAAAGCGGCTTGGGCATGTCCGGGCATTTCGATTTCCGGAATGATTGTTACTTGGCGTGCTGCGGCATAAGCAACAACGTCACGAACTTGCTCTTGTGTATAAAATCCCCCATGGGGAATACCGTCATACTCTTGACTATGATAGTGATGTCCGACGACGCTTTCCTGTCGCTGCGAGCCGATGCGGGTGAGTTCGGGATAACGGCGAATTTCGATTCTCCAGCCTTGATCGTCGGTCAAATGCCAGTGGAAATTATTAATTTTATGCATGCAGATAAGATCGATAAACGATTTTATCTCTTCAACGGTGAAAAAGTGACGGCAACAATCCAAATGTGCACCTCGATAAGCGAAACGGGGCCAATCTTCTATGCGAAGGGCAGGGAATGATATTTTTTTCGGAGATGTGCGTGCTTGGAATAAAAGCTGTTCAAGGGTCTGCAATCCCCACCATACGCCCTTTACAGAACCTCCTTTGATGAGGATTTTATCGTTGGTTGAACTATCGAGCAGGTAAGCCTCTTCTGCCAGCGACGAATCAATCTGCAACTTTACGAGAGCATTTTGTTCCGACGATGTCGTACTGAAGCCGGTAAATCCGTCTTGAATTATGCGGTCGATGAAAATCTCGGCAAGTTGCCGTAGCTCAGTACTGGTTCCGTAAACGGTTTGTTTCTCCGGCAACGTGAACGTGCAACCGGTTTCCCGGTTGCTTATAGGATACGGAACAATATCGGCTCGCGCAATGGCATGTATCTGAGTGAACAGGTTCAGTACGAGAACCGCTGTTACGATAAATTTGTAATTCATAGAATAGATACCATTATTTTATTTCCTGAAACGAGATTGCAAATCCCCCGCCCGGAGCAAGTGTCAAAGCGAGCTCCGAACTGCAGTCTACCTTTTTCCGCACGACCGTATAAGCCTGAGGATTCGTCCGGTAGTCGGCATCCGCTGCATCGGCATAAATCGTAGCTTCGTATTTTTTACCCCTGTCGAGGAACGCGAGCGGTACGGAGAGTGTTCTTCGGTTTTCGTCCGTTACGCCTCCGGCAAACCACTGTCCGGTTTTCTTGGCCTGCCGTGCCACGACGATGTAATCGCCGGGTTCAGCCATCAGATACCGACTCTGCTGCCAATCCACCGCAACATCTTTGATGAACTGGAACGCATCGCAGAACCGCATATAATGTTCCGGAAAGTCTGCGGCCATTTGCAGCGGAGAGTACATCGTGAGATACAACGCAAGCTGATTAGCAATCGTGGCATTGACACGGGAAGGGTTGGATGGGCAGAACTCACTGAGATTCATAACGAAAATCCCCGGCGTATAATCCATAGGGCCTCCATTCAGGCGGGTAAACGGCAGAATAGTGACATGCTGGGGATGAATACCACCGAAAGCCTGATATTCGGTGCCTTTGGCAGACTCGTTTCCGATCATATTCGGATAGGTGCGGCAAAGTCCCGTGGGTCTGACGGCCTCATGTGCATTGACCATGATATGATGTCGGGCCGCTTGTTTGACAGCGTGGAGATAATGGTTGTTCATCCATTGCCCGTAGTGATGTTCTCCCCGTGGATAAATACTTCCAACATATCCGCTCTTAACAGCATCGTATCCGTATTTTTCCATAAGTTCATAGGCCGCAGCCATTTGTCTTTCGTAACTGCGGACGGCCGACGAGGTTTCATGGTGCATCATCAGTTTAACTCCCTTGGAGCGGGCATAATCGTTCAATGTCGCGATGTCGAAATCGGGATAGGGAGTGACGAAATCGAAAACATCCTCTTTCGAGAATTTCTCCCAATCTTCCCAACCGATATTCCATCCTTCTACCAGCACTTCGTCGAATCCGTTTTCAGCTGCGAAATCGATGTATTTGCGAATATTGGCATTGTGGGCCGAATGTCGGAGGGAAGGTTTGCATGAAGTGTAATCCGCCGTCGCGATTTTCACGGATGAGCATTTATCGGTGTAGGCCCAACTGCCAATACCGCTGATCATCTCCCACCATACACCGACGTATTTTATCGGCCGAATCCATGAAACATCGTCGTATGCACAAGGCTCGTTCAGGTTGAGCACCAGTCTGGATGCCAGAATTCCGCATGCATTGTCCGCGACTTGAATGGTTCGCCACGGCGTTTGACACGGTGTCTGCATTGTTCCTTTCCATCCTTGCGCATCAGGAGTCAGTGACGCAGTGAATGTCAGGTTGCGTGGATTTATTTCGAGGTGCATGCAGGGGTAGTTTACCAATGCTGCTTCGTGGATGTTTACATAAACGCCCTCGTCGGAACGCATTTGCAGGGATGTTTGGACCGCGTTGATCGAATAAGGGGTGTGGTGCGGATTCGATGTAAGTGCCGCAGGCAACAGTGCCGGTATTTCGGAAAGACGCGATTGCGTATATTCATACTCCTGAGTATCGTAGTCGCCCGGTATCCAGAATGCCGTATAATCTCCGGCCATAGCGAACTGCGTCAATTCATCCTTGATTATGAAATAATCCAATTCGGGCTGGGCAGGAAATTCATAACGAAATCCGAGGCCATCATTATAAAGTCTGAAGCGGAGGTTCATTTTCCGTCCGGAAGAAACCTGTCGAAGATCGACTTTCAGTTCGTTGTAATGATTGCGAATACGGGACTCCTCGCCCCAGATCGGTTCCCATGTTTCATCGCAGCAGTTACGTTCGGTATTCTGCAATTCGAAGCCGTCGTGGAACGATACGCACGGATGAATGTCCTTTTTGCGGATAGCACCGTCGGCGATCTCGATTTTTGAAACGTGTAGATCGCCGCGAAGCTCGAATCCGAGATCGCTGTCGAGGATGACAGGACGCTGTTTGAAGTTGAGTGAATAGCGGGGAGTTCCTGTATCGGAGAGGTAGAACTCCATCCGGAGGTTTTTGTCAGGAGATTCAAGAATCCGAGACTGAGAACCGACCGCTAATACGGGCAGCGCGGCTGCGTACAAGTATATTGCAAATCTTAACATGGCATCAGAGGACAGGTGAAATTATGAAATCGAATCGATATTCGTTTGCCGGAATCCGGTATTCAGGCCGAGGCAGTGCTCCGAACGAATTGACGCATCCGAGTCCCATCTGCATCAGATCGAAATTGACACAAGTGTGGCCATTCGTCCGATCGAATGGATGTGCCAGCGGTTTCAGTTCCAGCGAGTGATTGTACGGAGACTGATGTGTTTGCCATTCGACTGGGTTATAAGGCGTTGCGTAGGCATTAAGTTCCCGGCGCGAGAAAGGAAGTGCTGACGCCGAGAAATTCTCCGGGGATGTTATTTCCAGCCCGCGGCCGCTGTCGTCGCATATCCTGAACCATTTCAAACCGATATGTGTTCCGGATTCCTGCGGATGTACATAACCGTAATGGTACTGGTCGGCAACAGATTGCAAATAGTGTCCCACACGGGCGGAACTTTGCCGGTCGATATAGGTTTCATAAGGGCCTTTACCGTAAAAATCAAGTTTTGAAAACTGTCCCGGCATGGTCATTTCCATACCTACACGAAAAAACTCAGGCGCTTCGATCAGTTTTCCGGCATTGCGCGTCTCCAATCTTCCGGCCAACTTCCCGTCGCTGTAAATACGATACGTCATGATCACTTTCAGGAACTCTCCAATGGGCTTGTAGGCGACTGTAACAACGGCGCAATCCTCAGTTGTCTCTACAGAGAAATCGGCAACCTGCCAATCGGGCCATGCCCAGAGATCCACGCGCTGACGGAATACCTTGCCTCCGGCTTCGAAAATTTGCACGCCGACATCGTTGTCGGTCACGGCGCGCCCAAAACAAGGCATCAGCGGGGTGGAAACCATTGCTGTTCCCGCAACCTCATAGCCAGACAAGGCCCCCGTCGTACGGTTGAAGGTAGCCGACCATGGTGCGCCTGTCGTCATTTTGCCTGAGAATACTACGGAGGATCCGTTTTCTGCAATTGCTGGTATGCCGTGGATAATCTCCGGCGCGGATTGCAGTCCGTCGGAAATCAATATCTGTTCATGTGCCAGTTCTGTTCCGGCCGGAAGGATTCCGTCTCTGCGTTTGAGCGTATAGCGGACATTGAGATAGATGTCGGTCGCGTTCAGATTTTCGAAGCCGGATGCTTCGAATATATCTTTCTCGGTATAGCCTAGTGTCAGTGTTTTCTTTGACTGTGGCTGCACGTCGAGTTCCCCGATACTTCCAGACAGAATAGGTTTACCGTTGCATGTGATTTCCCATTCCATTGCATAGCGGGATAGATCGATAAAGGAATATTCGTTGTAAATGTGGATTTTGCCGTTCAGCGCCTCTTCGGGAGTGGCGAATGTGTGAATCGAACGAAGCTGATAGGCGACTTCGTGGGCGTGCGGATGCAGTGTCCGGTCTGCAGCCACGAGTCCGTTACAGTTGAATGATCCGTCTGAAGGGTCATAGTCGTTGTAATCGCCTCCGAAGGTGAACAGATGATCCGTCCCTCGAGTTTTTGGATCGACGGACCGGTAGAGAGCCTGATCCGCAAAATCCCAAATGCAGCCGCCCTGAAAAGAGGGGTATTTGCGTATGAGATCCCAGTACTCCCGAAATCCGCCCATGGAGTTGCCCATGGCATGGGCGTACTCGCACAAAATCAGTGGTCGCACCGGATTGGCGGCGGCGTACTGCTCGCACATTTCGTAACTGCTGTACATCGGACAGAAAATATCCGTATTCCGGTCCAGAACCGCACGCTCGTATTGCACCGGCCGGGTCGGGTCATTGGACTTGACCCAGTCGTAGGCCTTTTCAAAATTGATTCCGTTGCCTGCTTCGTTACCGAGACTCCAAACGATGATACTCGGATGATTACGGTCTCTGAGGACCATTCGGGATACCCGGTCGAGATGGGCTGCTTCGTATGCAGGGTCTTTGGCAAGCGTTGTCTCTTCGTAACCCATACCGTGAGATTCGATATTCGCCTCGTCGATGACGTACAGACCATATCGGTCGCAGAGTTCATACCAGCGCGAATCGTTCGGATAGTGACTGGTTCGTACAGTGTTAATGTTCAGCTGCTTCATGATCTCTATATCGCGAATCATCTCCTCTTCTGAAACGACATAGCCACGGTGTGGATTCATTTCATGGCGGTTTACGCCCTTGACCAGAATAGGATGACCATTCACGAGAAGCTGTCCCGATGTGATGTTCACATCCCGAAAGCCGATGTACAGCGAATCGATTTCAGTAAAGGATTTTCCGTTGAAAGGATTTACTGTCATAAGATACAGCTCCGGAGTTTCCGCAGTCCACGGTTTGACCGCAGGCAGCGAAGCAGTTTTGCTGAACAGTCTTAGTCCCTCTGATGAGGTATAAACGGCGGCTTCAGTCGTATAGTCCAATGCGGGAATGCTCACCCGAACGTATTTTACACCACAGGTTGTAAGGATTTTCCACGATAACTCGCCGGATGCAGAGGCCTCTACCTGAATATCCTCCACGCGATCTGTGGGGCGGGCATAAATATACGTATCACGGGCAATTCCTGTCATTCGCCAGAAATCCTGATCCTCCAGATATGTGCCGTCGCACCAGCGGAAGATTTCGAACGCGACCTCATTTCCGGTTCCGGTTCGGACGAATTTCGTAATGTCGAATTCGGCTTCGAGTTTACTGTCCTCGCTGTATCCGACTTCATGACCATTGATCCATACGCGGACGTTGGAAGTTGCCGAACCGATATGCAGGAAAATATCTTTGCCATTCCAAGATCGATCGACAGAAAATGTACGCTTGTACTGACCGACATGGTTCCGATCGGTAGGGACGAAAGGGGGATTGTTGTCGTAATGTCCCCTCCACGCATAACCGATATTTAGATATACAGGATCGCCGTATCCGTTCAGTTCCCACATCCCCGGTACAGGCATCTCGTCCCATCCGGAAACATCTGTCCTAACAGAAAAGAAATCGCGGGAACGTTCCTCCGGTGTTGCGTACCATTTGAATTTCCATAGTCCATTGAGCGATAGCGTCGGGCTGTCGGTTTTGAAGGAGGAGCGCATTTGAAGCCGGTTTCGCTCGAATATGGCAGGATTCTGCCAATCCTCGATTCGTCCGGAAGCTTTGCCTGCCGCCGATACTTGCAGCGAATGCAGAAGCGCGATGCTCCCGATACAAACGGTCAGAATATATGTGCATGTCATGTTCATGAAGATCTCGGAGTGTTATTTTATTTTTATTTCGTCGATGCCAATACGCCTGAGAACATCTCGTGCCAGCATGGGTTTATCCGTCGTCAACTGGTCTACTCCCATTCTGAAAAGATGCTCCATATCTTCGGCTCCATCTACGGTCCAGACATTTACGCTCATCGCGTTGTTGCGGGCTTTGGTATACCATTCGGGATTTTCAAGCATAGTCCTGAACCATGTATCGATACCTTTGATGCCATGTTCTGCGATCTGGTCGGGATCGCGGTCGTCACCCAAATACTGAACAATGAATCCGGGGGCTGCGGCAGTTATGGTCTTGCATGCTCCAAGGCTGAACGAGATGAAGATCACACGTTCTGGAGAAAACAATTCATGGGCTTTCAGCCGTTCGATACAGCCATGAACCGCTCTGGTTTCCAATTCCCATGAAGAATGCCATTTGATTTCGAGAACCAGCACGGTCTTAGGATATTTTTCAGCTTGCTCAAGGTATTGGTCAAGTGTCGGGATAGGTTCGCCGTTTTTTAATCGGACATCCTTGAATTCCGAGTAAGGATGCTGATCGATCTTCTTTCCATTGATTTCCCCATCGTGGAATACGAGAATCTCACCGTCGGAGGTCATGTTGATGTCGAATTCGCTGCCCCAGAATCCTGCTTTTTGGGCGCACTTCAATGCTGCAACAGAATTCGGAGTGTAGCCTGCTTTTTTGCAGTTCCAGTAGCCCCGGTGTGCAACTATTGCCGTGCCTCTGGGTTGGGCCGCGCAAAATGTCGTTGCCAAAACGGTCAGTATGGCGGTAAGTATTGTTTTTCCCATGGTATTTATTTTTTCGATCATGATTATTGGTTATTCAGGTTTTTGATCCGGCAAACGGCATGGACGGGTTACCACGAAATTGCAGAAATCATGGTAGAGCGCTTGATCTTTCTCATTATCGGAATATTTCAGCGCCCTAAGAGCTTTTTGCCCTTGATAATATGCCAACCTTGATTCGGCCCAATGTCCGGATTCCCGGAAAACCGTCATATAATCACGGAGCCGGGACCCTCGGCCGAAGTTCTCCAAAGCGGCTTCGTCGAACTCTACCTCCATATCCATTCCGGCGGCCGCAGCTTCGGCACAGGCGGTACGGAGTCGTTCATACGGAATCTTGATCGAGAAGAAGTAGTTCGGCTGGTAATAAGCGTAGCTGAACCCTTTCTCTTTCCATGATGTGTAGCCGGGAGCATGAAAATAAGGTATCCAGCAGAGGCTGTACCTCTTTTCTGCCAAATAGGATGAAACCCGATTCAAAAGCCGACTGCTGGTTTTGCTCTCCTCCGTTACCCAATAGAATCCTGCCAATTCCACATATTTGTACCGCTTTCCCGCATATCGTTCCAAAACCCGGTCTATATACCATTTGCACGCGAGAAACTGATCCTCTTCGTCGGAAAAGTCCATCACCCGACCGTTGACTACTCCCCAGTAGGTTGTTCCACCCGTTTCGGCGATCGGATTTTTATAGACGATCGGATTAGGAATCGAGATAATAACTTGGCGTTTAGTCGCCGGGGCCCCGAGTGTTCGTGCGACCTCTTCCACGGATTGCTCGATAGCATCAATCGCATGCCCCTCGGAAAAATAGTAGTTAATAAGTTTGAGCCAGTCCGCTTGTGCGGCAGCCTGCAGGTAGGAACCGTCCGTATCCTTATGCCCCGGATCGAACGCCACTTCAGCGCTGCCCGTTCCGAAATCCCGAATTTCGAGAAGCAAAAATCCGTCGAAAAGCCAATGCGAATTTCCGGAGCGGTCCGTATAGCTCACATAGTCCCTGACGTATTCTGTATCCCAGTAAGAACTCTGGGTGGTTCCGGAATAGAGCAATACCATGTCAGTTGCCGTGAATGCGACCTTGCCGGTCTCTTTTCGGGACTTTGCCGAGAGCGACTGTGCGAATAGCAGAGCGGCAAATATTATGGTGCATATATGTCCGAATCGTTTCATTGCGCATTCGTTTATTTTTTGAAAAAGCCGATTGTGGATTTGACTTTCCGGTTGCCGCCCGTCTGGTCGTTCACGTGTTTCGAACCGACCATCATGCCGGTCGAACCGCCGCCGTCGAGGTTCAGCGCATCGACGCATCCAAGACCTTTCAGGATCATGGCCAATTCGGTCAGGGTTGCACCGCCACTGGCCGGAATCCTTCCGTCACAAATGAAAAGGATCACCCTGCCGTCAGCTGTCCGGCCTACGGCCGTTCTGTCAGGAGTAACTGCAGGACCGAATATGTCGTACGGTATGATCTCATAATTGTTGAGATAATACTCAGTTCCTTTTCCCGTTTCCGTGAAATCGAACGGACACTTGCCGTTTTTCAGCAGGATGGGACCTGCACCGATAGCATAACGGGGATTCCATACCGAATGAACCGTCGGATTGACGGAAGAGACTACGCTGTACTTCGCTTCACCTTTGACGGAGGGAAGCGGACGTTCGAAGAAATAGTGTGCTCCGTTTGCCGATCCGGCCCAGTAAACGGCCGGTTTTTCCGAAGCGTCGACGCCGAAGATACCTCGTGTCACGTGATAAAGCACCTTGTTTTCCGCATCGTTGCGAAGCGAACCTTGGACATCGGGAACGTATCCTACGGGGGAGGAGTTGACATAAGCAAGGCCTACATGATTTGTGCTGTAAAAATATCCGCCGTTGGTCATGACATAGCAGTCGCCGTTAAAAGAGGCGGCCTGCTGATCGATAGTCGTCAAAGCAGAGGGAATATTCACGCGCAGCCCAACAGTCCCTTTCGAAAGGTCGGCAATGGCATACCAAGCGTGGAAATTTCCGCCGTTGAGTTTGTCGGTTGTTTCGTAAACGGAAATCTCTGCCGGCAGTGTAGTGGTTGCCAGTTTTGTCCAGCTCAATACGATCGGTTTTGGCTCCGCACCTAACGAGGCTGTCAGAACATCGCTGTAATAGGTTTCTCCGCCCGATTTGAGATAAACTCTGAAATTGTAACTTTTACCGTAATCCAGCAGAACATTGGAGACGACCTGTTGAATCGTCGTGCCTTCGGACACGATTGCGGGACCGTCTTGATGAGCTTCTTTTCCGTCCGAACTCCAACAGATGCCGCATATGGCATTGCTTGTCTTGTCGAGGTTCTGTAATGAATATTCGAATGCAATGCACGATGCGGTTGAAACGGGATTTCCGACAAATGTCGCACTTGGAAGTGTAAGGTCCCGGAACGTAAACTGCGGCGAATAGGCGATCTCTGAATCTTCGTTTCGGGTTCGGCCGTCGGCGCGGACTCCGAAATAGTAGGATTTACCCGATTCCAAGCCAGTGGAAATCATATATTCTTCCGCATTTTGAGCTGTGAAGCCGATGCGTACCGGGTAGTCGCCTGCGTTCTCTTTCAACCACACGGAGAAGCCGCTTTCTCCTTCGCTGTTGTCTTGCCAACTGATTTTTACCCGGCAGTCATCTATCTGTTCAGCAATGATTTCCGAGGGGGCTGAAAGTGCATAACTCTGCGAAACCGTTTTTTCCGAGCCGGAGCACCCCGTCGCCGTCAGGAGGACGACTATTATCCAGTAACCGATATCCGATTTTATTAAATACTTCATCAAATGAAAACTTGTTTCTGAACAGCGGGAATAACCTGAGCGCATGTGCTCAGGTTATTCCGCTATGAATCATGTTATTCGTATTTGTAAAGCGAAACTTCGCTCAGCGTCAGCCAGTGGATTCGTCCCGTCCACCATTGATTCAGTTCGGTTTTTCCGATCGCATAGCCGTTCGACAGCATCCTGAAACGGTAGTAACGTGCCTCCACCGTCTGATCTTCGGGTATTTCCAGCGTATCGCCGTTGGCGATGTATTCAGAGTACTCTTTGGCAGCAATCGGTTTCAATACTTGGTATAAATGCGAAACGTCAACTTTACCCAACAGTTTCCAGTTGGTCCAGTCGGCTTCCGGTTCGTTGGCTGAGCCGACGTAGGCATAGATTTCATAGACCATCGGGTCCATTTCCGAATAGTTGTAATAGTGATAGCTGACGAATTTTGCAAGGCGCATCGGCTCGCCGGCATCGATCGTGAAGGAATCCTTGTGACCAGCATTGAACTGATCGACCGAGGTATTAAGTTCCCAGTGCTTGTAGGCCATGTCTGCTCCTTCTATATTGCAGGTGTGATAGTCGGACTTATTTACCATCCATTTCCCGTCGAAAAGATACTCGCTTCCTACGTTGTTATTTGCCGGAACGACACCGTCATTTTCTAGCACGAACGCCCGCATTTTCGATTTGTCCGCTAGAATGACGAGCGGTTCGTCGGAAATGGGCTGAATCTCCAGTATCAAGGCAAGCGTAGCATAGGTCGGCGACGAGAACGTGATTTTGGCGTTGACGTCAGAGGCAGTGATTTTACCGGGGTCGAGGTCGAATACGAGCTGTGTCGAGGTTTTGGAGGCTTCTGACATCCACGCTCCGTCCATAACCATGTAGGTCCAGTCTTCTACATTGGAAGAGATGTCAACGGTAAGTTTCATCCCCTTCTTTACCTCTACGGATTCGGGTGCTGTTGCCGAGAACTTAACGAAATCGACCGGAAGAATCTCTACTGATTTGGTGAATACAGGATCGGACGGTGAAGTGAAGATTATCGACGCTGGTTTTGTCACATCGAACTTAACGGAAGGATCGAGGTCGAAGGTGAGCGACTTTTCATCTTTGGAGGCCTCTTTCAACCAGTCGCCGTCAGTGAGCGTATAGGTCCAGTCGTCGGTATTCGACGAAATTTTCAGCGTCAATTGTTTGCCTTTCTCGACGACTGCACTTGTCGGTGCTTCGATATGCATTTCGGCCGTATAAGCAGCCTGAGAAACCGGAACACGGACGGTAGCGCCGTCGGCATAGACGAATTCCAAAGTCGAAATGCGTTCTGCTCCGGTAGTGTTGCGTTCAACGCCGATTTTCAGCGTCGTTTTTCCGCTCCCATGCTTCGGTGTAATTTTGAACCACGGGTCGGATACCGTCATCTTCCAAGCTACGTTCGAAGAGACTTCGAATGTCGTGATTGTGGCATCCACTCCCAAAGAGATGGATTCCGGGACGGTGATCTGCGGGTCGGGGTCTTTCTCACAGGCTACGAACGATAACGCCCAAACAGCCAACAGAATGAGTTTATAGATTTTCATGGATTGATAATATTACTGTTTGTAAATTTTTTTTTGTCTTTCGGAGATGATCGTCGCGATGCGTTTGAAAAACGCCCGTTCCGAAGCGATCCCTTGTTGCCAATATTCGAGTGAGGTTGCACCGTAATAGGTGAGGTCCTGTGTGTTGAAAATTCCCGATTCTTCGTAAGCATCGACATAGTCGGCATTTCGTTGAAGCGGATAATTTGAATCGAACTCCACTTCTACGCCCATTCCAAGGGCGGCAGCCTCTTTTATGCAGTCGAAAAGACGTTGTGTAGTGAGTTCCGGATGGAAAAGATAATTAGGCTGATACCAAGCCCTGTCGAACCCGTAATCCTTCCAGTCCGCATATCCGAATGCTTCGTAATAAGGAATCCAGTAGAAATACAGATTCTTGGAATGGATATAGTCCGCCACCTGCTTCATGTGCTTCGGAATGAACCCTCCGTTTTCCGTCAGCCAATAGAAACCTGCAAGCTGGATGTTCTCGAACTCTTTGCATGCGAATTTCTCTAAGACACGATCAACATACCATTTGCAGCTTGTGATACGGTCTGAGAAGTTGTTAAAATCCATTTCTTGTCCATCGATTTCACCCCAATCAGTTTGGCCTTGCTGCGGATCGGGCATGAAGATGACGACCTTACGCCGGTGAAAGGATCCCGGCATTTCGACCTTTATCTCTCCGATGGCATCGTTCAAAGCCGGTATCGCTTGTTTGTCGGTCAGAAAATAATCCAGAATATCGAGCCAGTCTTGCTTGACGGTGGGAGCATGGCCTGCAGCAGTCATGAACGAACGGCCCTTGTAATAGCTTCCCGTGAAGACAAAACCGTCGAAAAGCCATACGGGCGTATCATTTTCTTCCCAGACGACGAGTTTCCGAAAACGTTCCTTATTATAGATCCTACTGTTGCCCACGTCGCCGTCGTAGATCAACAGCATGTCATGGATCGGAGCAGCTCCGATAGTCTTACCGAAATGTTGTTCGATTGGAATTTCAACCGAACATCCGCCATCTTCAACAGAGAAGACGATTCGGGCATTTCGTACTTTTTGTTCTGTGTTGACGGAAACATGCAGGACGGCGGTTGCTGACGAAGTTGCAGATATGGAGAGCCAGTCGACATTGTTTCCTTCCACACAAACACTCCATTTTGTATTGGAACGGATTACAAATGTTTCGGTAAAAGCCCCGAAAGCGAGCAATAGGGACTTTATCGCACCACCGGTTTGCGTAGTAACCGAAATATAGTTCGGTTCAGGGACGGGTTCGGGCACAGGTGCGGGAGACGGCACACCGTCGTCTTGTCCGCATGCACAAAATGCGCATGCGAACAAAAACGACAGAAGGATTCGATATCCCGGTTTCATTATTCGTTGTCGATATTATAACGCCAAAGCTCTATTTCGGAGATCGCCATCCAGTATTTCCGTCCCGACCAATATTGATGCATGGCCGTGCCAAATGCTTCATAGAAATTTTTGACCATCTTGAAGCGATAATAACGGGCTTCGGGAACATCACCGTACTTGAATTCGAGGGGGGTGCCATACTGTGTCAAATCGTTTTCCGATCCGGCTTCAGCATTTTTCGTGATTTCCCATTTCGCCGAATCGTCAGCCTCTCCGATCTTCACCCAATTCGTCCAGTCCCCCGACGGGGTGCCCGCCAGTGGCCATGCGTAAATTTCAAACACGGCCGGAGAGTTGTTTTCATAGGGCCAATAAGGCCATACGAGCATCTTCGAAAGACGGACTTGCGCTCCGACATCAAATGTGAACGAATTGCCGTGTCCTTCCGGAGCAGGGGTCGCCATATCCCATCCGAAATATTTGTACCCCACTTCGGAATAAGCGGCTTTTTTGGACATCCATTTGCCGTCAAAAAGATAGACGTGGTTTTCAGGCTTGATGACTGCATCACCGGGCAGATCCGCCACTACACTGCATTGTGTACGGTCGATTTGTGCCGTAGCAGCCTTTATGGCAGAAACCGAATAGGCGAAGTCTTCAACTTGGTTGTTGAGTGTAAAAGTATAGGGGTTGGCAAGGTCGATCGTAGTCGGGCCCTTGGGGGCGGCATTTCCGAGAATCGTCCGTTCGTGATAGAGGATGTCGATGCTTACCTGTTTGAAATCGTTCGCCTTGATGAAGATGAACTTGATTTCATGCGCCGAGTTATCCACTGTGCCAACAACGGTTTCGCTACCGCATGTGGCCGTCGCTGACTGAACCATCTCCTGCAGGGCGTGCGTTGGGATGAATTCCGAGAATTCCGCATCCTGATCGCAGGAGGCGAAAAAGCCGGCCGCAGTCAGGATGACTCCTGAAAATATCGAATATAATATGTGTTTCATTTTGTTAAATTTGTTATGCTACCACCAAGGATTCTGAACCAGAGCCGGACTCTTTTCGATCTCGTTCTGAGGAATGGGGAACAGGTAGTACTCTTTCCGGAATACGCGTGTTTCGAAAGCCGTTCGGGTGTAGAATTCCGTCGATTTGAAGTTATTGGTCGATGGATTACCTGCACGTATCGAAAGTCCCCACATGCGGCCTCCGTCGCCGTATTTCCGCTTGTCCTTCGCGTCGCCCGTATCCTCGGTCGAGGAGAGCCAGCGTCGCCGAGTCGTATAATAGCGGTCTCCTTCGAAATTGAGTTCGATCTGACGTTCGCGAAGAATGTACTCGCGCTGCTGCTTCTTATCCCCTCTAATTTCGGGATAGGTCTCGAAAATACTGGGCAGACCGGCACGAGTTCGGATCTGATCCCAATATTTTTCGATATCCGTATTATTGGGATCATATTCGTTGAGAGCCTCGATATAGTCGAGCAGTATCTGAGCGTAACGAATGTAGATCGAGACATATTTGCCGGGCATCGTGTACTCGTAAAAGTTGGCATTTACGATCCGTTTCTGGGGCAGGAATCCCGTCATCGAGAAGTTTTGTCCCGAACCTGAGTTGCTTGTTCCGCCATAATAGAGCTCTACACGCCCCCATCCATCCTGCTGGCTGGCATTTACAGCATTATACCTGTTTCGGAGCGATGCGTCGGTAGAGATCGAAAGCACTGCTCGGTGATTGTAGTTGATCGAAGCGTAGAAACGAGCTTCACGGTTGCAGAACATGTTCCAGTCACCCGACGAATGGCCCCATGCATCAAGATTCATAAGGTCTTCAAGCCATTTTTTACGTCCGTTATTCGTATCTTCCGTATTTACGCGGCCATTGGGGTTGTAATGAGGGCCGTCCTTGGTTGCAAAACCTTCTTCGACATAATTCGACAGGGGGTCATCGATCGTTCGTCCGTTTTCCATGTAGAAAGCATCCACCAGACGCAAGGTGGGCCCCACGCCGCCCATGTTATTGTTAACGCCCGTCGGGAGGCAGTGCACCATCCAACCATAGCGCTCTCCTCGATCATTCCAAGCAACGGTTCCCTGATCGATTGATCCGAAGATGATCTCGGAATTCCAACCGTTATTGAAAAGATCGTAATAAGATTTGTACGGGTTGAATGCGGAGGAGTTAATGTCGGCATTCGTATAGAGTTTGAGTCCGGATGTCGAAGCATAGGTCTCGGCGCAGTCGATGACGGCTTTGGCTGCGTCGGCAGCCATTTCCCATTTTTTTGGATCGTAAACAGTATTTACGAGCGGTGTCCCGTCCTTGTTGACAAAATCTGCATATTCCTGATTGCCGTTCCATTGAGGAGAGGCAGCCAGTAACAGCATGGAGGATTTCACGGCACGACAAGCTGGAATAGTAGCACGCCCCAATTCGTCCGCTCCCGAAGCATATCCCATGGGGAGGAGCGTTTCCGCCCGATCCATCAATTCGCAGACATAGGAGACGCATTCTTCAAAAGGCGTACGCGGCATATTCCCGAAATCCGTACTGTTGGACATCTCCTGTTTGAGAAGAACTACCGGGCCGTACTGGCGCAGCAACAGAAAATAATAATAGCCGCGCAGGAAAAGGGCCTCGCCAAGATAGCGGTTTCGCAGATCAGGGGCGAGTTCACTGCATTTATCCACATTGTTCTCAAATACGAACGTTGCGCGGATAGCTTTATAATAGGTCGCCCATTTGTTGTAAAAATTGGTGGAGGGATTCCAGTTCCCTTGGTTGATGCCGTAGGTTGGATAAGCCGACCATGTAATGTCGCACTCGTCCGAGCATCCCAGCCACGGATCGTCCTGATGCAGACGGTCCATCGGAAGCGCAGCATAACAGTTGGTCAGATACTTGAGCACCTCGTTTCGGTTGGACCAGACCATTGTATCGGTCTTCATGTCATCGGGTTCCTTGTCCAGAAATTCACACCCTATGAATAACAAGGCAACCAGTAGGATTATAGTATGTTTCATCATTAATCTCAATTAAAAAGTAAGTCTAACGCCGATATTGAACTTGCGTGAAAGCGGATATCTGCTACCATCGCTCGATCCGGTTTCCGGATCCCACATCTTCCATGGCGAGAAGAGCGCGAGGTTGCTGCCAACGAAATAGACGCGGATACCTTGACATCCCCATGACTTCAGAGCTTTGCCGCGGAAAGTGTAGCCCAGCTCCAGATCGGAAAGGCGCAACAGACTGCCATCGTAAATGTTCCGGGTGGATGCATATTGGTTGTTGGTCGATTTGGTCGCCGACAGCCTTGGGTAGAAAGCGCGGGGATTGGGATTGTCGACGGTCCAGCGATCCAGTGCCTTTTCGAACAGATTGCCTTGCAGGCCCGTGTTGAACGGGAAGAACGATCCACCAAGCGCATAGGAGACGTGAGCCTGTCCGCGGAAGAATACGCCAAAATCCAGTCCTTTCCAATTAAGCTGAAGGCCAAAGCCGTAGTTAATTTCGGGTATCGACGAATAGCCAATGGCGACTTCGTCGTGGTAGTCTACCACTCCGTCTTTATTATAGTCCAGATACTTGACATCGCCGGGACGTACCGTGCCGAATTTTTGTTCGGGACTGAGATCGATTTCATCCTGATCTTCGAACAGTCCTAGTGCAATCAGGCCAAACTGCTGGTTGACTGGATGTCCCGTTCGCATGCGCCATGCATCCGTCGGCGCTTCGTCCTTCTCCGTGATTTTATTGCGAGCAAACGAGAAGTTACCGTATACTCGGTATTTTACGGGGCCTATGTGGTGTGAAAATTCAGCCGTGGTTTCGAAACCGTGGTTAGACATTTTACCCATGTTGGCCAGCGGTTGATTGTTCAAACCAGCGATGCCGGAAACGGTGTTGCGCTGAATGAGAATATCCCATCGGTCTTCTTGGAAGTAGTCGAAATCGAGTGAGATTGCAGATTTGAACAGCTTGATCTCCAGACCTACATCTTTCTTAAATCCTTTTTCCCATGTCAGATCGCCGACCCCCAATTGATCTTCGCCAATGCCGTAGTAGAGCGTGGCGCTTGGGCCGAAGCGATGTCCTCCGAGACCGTTTCCCCAAGTGCTCAGGTAGCCGAAACGGGATGCGCTGAGCCTGTCGGCACCTAATGCGTCAGAGCCGACCAGACCGAACGAGGCACGTACTTTGAGGTGATTGATCCAGTCTATTTTCCAGAATTTTTCGTTGGAAATCAGATAACCTACGGCTCCTGCAGGGAATACGCCGAAACGATAACCTTTTTTGAAATTCTCCGATCCGTTGTATCCCATGTTGAACTCGACGAAATACTTGTCGGCATACGAATAAGTAGCCCGGAAAGCGAGACCCTGCCAGCGATACGGAAGTGCCTTGATGGAAGTTGCTGCTTCGAGGTTATTGAAACTACGCTGATAGTACATGGCCATAGCTCCTACACGATGTTTGTCGAAAGCCCTGTCGTAGTTGAGTTGCGCTTTGATCTCATCTGCCCGATCGCCGCCGTTTATATGGGCATAGTTGAGATATTCGTCTCCAGTACGGATCTGTACCAGATTATATAAGCCCGTGTCGTCATTGATTCCATTCACTGCATAAAGCGATGATAGTTTACCGCGCGCCTGAATGGAAGTCGTGTTGACATCGTAAGAGAAGGAAGCTGTGAAATTCAATCCCGGAGTGATGAACTTAAGATCCTGCTTGAGCGATATTTGGCTCATGATCTGCGTCCGGTAGGTCTTGTTATATCCCGAACCGAACAGGCGTTCTGCAGGATTACCCACGCCAGTCGAGAGCGGTGCGCCCCAGCCCCATTCCATTTTGCCGAACTCATCGTAACCGAGCGGTACGCGTACGGGGGTCGAGATCGGGTCCTGCTTATAACTCATCGTGAAGAGTTCCGTAGCCTGGGACTGATAATTGTTGTTTGCTGTAACGGTTCGCGGCTGATGGGCGTCCGTCATGTTGGCGCCGATTTCAAGTGCGAGCGTGGTCGTCTTGGTCAGCGTCATGTCAATATTCGAACGGAAATTGTAACGCGTGAGATGAATATTGGTACTGTAATCCGTGTCGGGATTGTTATACAGGTTGCCATTATCGCGCAGATAGCTTGCCGTTACATAGTAACGTGCCCGCTCGCCACCGCCCCGCACATTGACCGATACCTGAGAATTCGAACTGTATTTCGTGAAAAGTTCGTCGAACCAGTTGACATTGGGATAAAGATAGGGATCGGCGCCAGAGGCGGTCATCCGGATCTGTTCCGGAGTATAGAGCTCTGTGCCATTGGCTTCGTTAGCAAGCCGCATGTAGTTGGCACCATCGAGCAGTTTGGGCATATTCACCAAATTGGAGATACCGCTCTCAATTTTGACATCGATAGCAGGCTTTTGTGCAATACCGCGGCGGGTAGTTACCAGAACGACTCCATTTGCGGCTCGCACTCCGTAAACGGCTGTTGCGGATGCATCCTTCAGAATTGAGATATTTTCGATTTCCTCGATGGAGAGGTCGGACATGGAACGTTCCACGCCGTCTACCAGCACCAGCGGAGCGCTCGAATTAAGCGATGAGATACCACGAATCCAGAAATCGGCATTATCCATGCCAGGTTCGCCGGTTCGTTGTACAACGACGGCTCCTGCCACTTTTCCGGCAAGGGCATTGGTAAGGTTACGCTGTGGAATCTGAAGATTGTCTTTGGCTACTGATGAGATGGCCCCGATGACACTAGCTTTTCGCTGATGGCCCATGCCGACGACAACGGCAGCCTCCATTTCGAGTGCGTCGTCCTGCAGGAAAACATCTAAAGCCAGAGATTTAGGAACGGCAACTTTCTGTGATTTGTAGCCGAGACTGGAAAATTCGAGAATAGCGCCGATTTTGGGAACTTCGATGACATAATAACCGTTTGCATCGGTAGTGGCGCCCCGGCTGGTCCCGGAAAGAATTACGGCCACACCTGCGACCGGCTGACCATTGCTGTCAAGAACTTTGCCTTTTGCGATGAGTTTTTCTTGTCCGGCCGGAACCGTGGTCAGGGATTCCGAACTTGAGATGCCGCCGGTTTCAGCAGCAAGTGAGGGAAACGATAATAAAGCCGCTAATAATAAGGTTACAGATCGTAAAATTCCCCCCCCCCCTCAAAAATCTGAAGCGAAAATTAGTCATAATTTCTTCATACGTTTTAAAGATTAAGAATTTAGGTGATTTGGTTGTTTTCTTGTTCGATTTGGTCGCGTTTTCCGGAACAAAAATAAAAAGTATTCTTCCAAAGTGTTTGGTAATTTGAAGGTCAAAATAATTAAAAAAAGACACTTTTTTATTTCTTAAAAAGCAAGGGGTGTTAGTATAATAGTATATTATACTGAAAACAATATATTTATGTGTCTTTTTTTAGGATTGACTGTTTATAAAGTTTCTTTTTTAATAATGCGGATTATTTATGCAATTAGGTTTTTTATTTCTTTTCGATTTATTATTTTTGCCAAGCGTAATAATAGTAAAGTAATGTCACATCCTTTCATGTCTGCATCCCATGATGGCGATCTGGGTTATTTTGTGCGAAATATCATTCTGAATTCTGTTTTTCAGAAGGGGCAATTCATCATTCCCGATATTGCCGACCAAACCGGTTTTAGCGTTACGACAATAGCCAAATATGTCTCCGAACTCTATGCAAAGGATATTTTGGAAAAAAAAGATTGTCTGAAGACAAATAAACGGGGAAGAAATCCGATTCTGTATCAAGTAAAATCTGAAAGATATTATTTTTTAGGTGTTGATCTCAAGCCTTTCGAATTGATAATCGGGCTTATGAACCTTACGGGAGAAATGGTATGCATAGAACGTATCACGGACTTCCGTTTTGAAAATACGCATAATATATTGGATGAAATATGTACGCATATTTCACAGTTCATATTAAAGTTTCAAGGACGGAATGTCGGCAAAATAGTGGGTATCAACTTCAACATTGGAGGGCGGGTCAATTCGCATTTAGGAACGAGTGCCACGATTTTTAATTTCGAGGAAACGCGTGAAGTGCCACTGACTTTTCTGCTCAACGAACGTCTGGGCATTCCGGTTTTCATTGAGAACGATACTAAAGCGATGGCCTACGGAGAGTATGTGTCTGAAAACAATTCATCACAGGAGAATGTGATTTATGTCAACGTCGGATGGGGATTGGGACTCTGCATTATCATAGACGGAGAAATATATTACGGAAAAGATGGTTATTCGGGAGAATTCGGGCATATCCATATGTATGAAAATAATGTGATGTGCCATTGTGGAAAAAAGGGATGCATTGAAACGGAAATATCGGGAAGTGCTGTTTGCCGTAAAATCGTAGAGAGAATCCATAATCACGAAGCGTCGGTCCTTTCGAAAAAGGTGTGGAGTGGAAATGTTATAACGATAGAGGATATTATTGAAGCTGCAAAACTGGAAGATCCGCTTTGCATCGAGCTGGTGACTCAGGCTGGGAGTGAACTTGGACATCAGTTAGCCGGCCTAATTAACCTTTTGAATCCCGATCGTATCATTATCGGCGGTAGGATGTCCGAAATCGCATCTTACTATTTTTTGCAGCCGGTAAAACTTGCCGTGCACAAATATTCCCTTCGGTTGATGACTCAGCATCTTTCCATCGTCCCCTCTCGGTTGGGTGTCGATGCCGGAGTTATAGGGGCCTGTTTGATAGCACGAAAAAAGATGATATGGAACAAATTGTCGATATTTGAGGGATAAAAGATATCGAATATAGTATCCACAAACAGTCTTTTATTTGTATCATATTCGTCTTTGGCTCGAAAGAAGCAGCATGTCAATTCCATACTTTCGGTTAATTTTCCTCTGGCGAAAGGTTTAGAGAAACACGGAAGGGCTTATTAATCATTCTTCGTGAGCCCAACCTTATATTCGCAACCATTCCTTAGCTTGTTTGGCAAGGTTCAGTATCTCGATACTAAGGGCTTTCAATTCCCTCGTACGCTGTTCCAATGCGGCGATCTGATGCGGGATTGCAATGTTGGCGAAGTGCGCATTGATGACCTTTACGACCTGATTGTAGTTGTTGGCGAGTTTCTGAAATTGGAAATAAAAGTCGTTCAAACGGGCGACGAATTGTGTCTTCGAGGGATCACGTTTAATGACTACGAACTCCTCGCCGAAGATTTTTTTGACGATAAACCAGCTGCGATTATGTTCCAGTCCTGCCTTACAAAGCAACTTATTGAAACGAATATTCTGCCCTTCATTGAGCCGGAAAGAATACTTGTAACTCGGTGTTCAGGGCTTCCCATCGGTTACGTCTGTCAGTTTTCGGTGGGTATCCATAATATCGGTTCAAAAGGCGTTCGACTCGGGAGAACGCCCGGCCTCGCAGAGCGAGCGTTTTTGTCCGACAAACCAAAGGTTGTCGGACAAAAACACAGCTCGCTACCCTCTGGCGAGGGTAAAGGTCCGCCGCAGTAAATTTTTACCGATGGTTTCGGAAGTTCTCCGTTACGGGTCTTGTGGCCGGGTCGGTTCCCGATGTAATATTACAACCGTCTGGAGATGAAAAAAAAGCCCGCTGAACGGACTGGAGCGGGCACCGGAATCGAAGTATTTCGGTCGGTTGTATATGCCATTGAAACAAATATTCGGATAAAGAAACAGACGGTTGGACAAATATTTATCGGAATAATCACCCGGACATGCGGATGATTCGATGCAGAAACAGAGAAATATATAATTCAAGAAATAAATATCTAAACAAATCTGCATTTATACGGCAGTTTATCGAAGCAGGCCGCGAAAGAAATCTCTGTTGCAACTATTTGGTTTCTGATATGCGTGTGTTGTGAAGCGGCTGCCGTCCGGTCCGCAGAGTGTGCGACGGTAGCGACCAGCAAAACGCTGGGGATGGAAATCCACAAGGCTCGCCCTTCGAGCGATTCGCATGGCCTTGCGTATTTCCATCTCCGGTGTTTAATTCCCTGCCGGTGGAAATAGATGACGGGGATATTAGATATATACGGTATTCCGGAGTCGCGCCGGATTACTGCGTGACCTTGAAGACGCTGTTGAGTTTTTTGCTCAATGCCGTCATATCCTGTCCGATCTTGTCGTTGGTGATGCGGGCATAGATTTGGGGCGTGGTTGGCAACCGGCATTTTGCCTGTCGTTTCTATGCAGGTTGTTCGGGCTATACCCGTCAGGCCTATTATAAACATTTATGGCGTAATAAGCAAGTAGCCTTGTCCGATACCTTTCTTTTGAAGCGGATGGGTTACTACCGAAAACTGATTCTCCGGCTCGGCGGCTGCAAACTGTGACATTTGCTGCAATAAGATGGATTGCCGATCAGCCGGGATCGGTTATTTACGCTGCTTTCGGAAAACAATTTTCCAGTCAAACGTCGGAAGAAATAGCTTACGACCTGCTCGCGGCGCTGGATGCGAATATTCGAACCTGATCCGAGGCTTCGACCTCGAACGGCCGCATCGTTTATGGGCCGGAGATATTACGTATATTTCTTTGAAAGAGGGATTTGCATATCTGGTTCTGATAAGGGATGCCTATTGGCTATGATCTGAATACGACTTTGGAACGGGACGGAGCGCTCTGTGTTCTGAGGATGGCCATAGACCACACTCCGTAGCAAAAACGGCAAGGGTTAATCCATCACTCGGACAGAGGATGCCAATATTGTTCGAAAGAATATGTGAAATTGTTGACCGATAATGGGATTCGCATCAACATGACTGAAAAGGGCGATCTGTATGAGAATGCTGTTGCCGAACGGGTGAACGGTATTCTGAAAAGCGAATGGATCTACGAAGAATGTTTTGAAAGTTTTCAGGCACCAAAAGAGCGCATCGATGAGATCGTTATCCTTTACAATTCACTCAGACCTCATGCCAGTTGCGATTGGCCTATGCCCTTTGAAGCGGAACATAGAACCGGGAAGTTCAAACATCATTGGAGCCGAAAAACGGTTATTCGGAAGTCATATGTAAACTTATATCAGGACAATATTTTTTGGACCAAAATGCTCATATTTAATTATCAATCACTGTAAACCTTTTCAGGATGGGACAGTTGTAATATTCCATCAGGAACCGTTTCATTTTCGGAAGCCGTAACGAGGAATTCTGAAACCTTTGGGTAGGAATTTTCCGGTGCGGATTTTTCGCTCATTTGAAGCGAGCGAGTCCGGAGCCGCTTTCAAATCGCGTTTTTTTAGATATATGAATACCAACCGCAAATCGACAGTCGGAAATGACCAAAATATTGAAAAATGTGGTTTGTAAATATTCTTACCGGCTTAATGAATTCCAATGAACTGCTCTGCGAAGCCGGATTGGAGCATGACTTCAACTGTCTTATCGTTAAATGTATTTTCGGCAAGGGGCGTTGTCAGACACGATTCGTCGAAGATGCGGCTTTCTTCGGGAGTGATGATTTTTCATACTTCAAATGGCAGAAGTCTTTGTGTGTAGTGTGTGCTTCATGTGTCCTAATATATAGACATGATGGATGAACCTGCTAATTCAAGACACAATGACTCCCGAACAAACGAAGAAATTCAAGTACTGGCAGACCCGCACAATCGTCGTGACGATGGTCGGTTATGCGCTCTATTATTTTGTCCGCAAGAATTTCAATACCGCCATGCCGAGCATCGAGGTTACATTCGGCATAACCAAGGCCCAACTGGGGCTGTTTCTGACCTTGAACGGTATTATTTACGGTCTGTCCCGCTTTATTAACGGATTCATCGCCGACCGTGTAAGCGCCCGGAAGGTCATGTCTCTGGGACTTGCGCTCAGTGCGCTGGTCAATATCGGATTCGGATTCAGTGATAAAATGGCGATGCTCGTCGCCGGAACGGCCGGCGGGCAGGAGTACATTACGGCGCTGACGATCATCATGGGTTCGATTTTGCTGTTGAACGGTTATTTTCAAGGCATGGGAGTTCCACCCGTCCCGCCCCTCATGACTCACTGGGTGCCGGCCAACGAACTGGCCCGCAAAATGTCGATCTGGAACATGTCGCACTCGATCGGGGCCGGGTTGATCTTTGTAATGGGCGCCGTGCTGGTACACCATTTCGACAACAGCGCATGGCGGCTTTGTTTTCTCATTCCTGCGGCGTTTTCGCTTTTGGGAGCGGTCGCTTTGTACCTTGCACTGCGCGACAAACCTTCTTCGGTGGGGCTGCCCGAACTTGAGCAGATGAAGGTTCCGGGCGAAGAGCAGAAACCTGTCCGGAAATCGGACAAGGCCTATCATGCGGCCTTCCTGCGCCGTATGGTATTCGGGAATCCGATCGTCTGGGTGCTTTCAGTCTCCAATTTTTTTGTTTACATCGTCCGGTTCTCATTGCTCGACTGGGGGATGATGCTTCTGCCTCATACCAAAGGGATATCGGTCGCTGTAGCCGGAATCATGGTGGCGGCATTCGAATTTATCGGCGGAAATCTGGGCATGGTGATCGCAGGATGGGCGACTGACCGGCTGTTCGGCAGCCGTGCACACCGCACATGTGTTTTCTGTATGCTTGGGACCATCGTCATGACGATCGTATTCTGGTGCATTCCCGATACCGTCTCTCCGTGGGTAATGGCCGTTCCTTTCATGCTGATTGCTTTTTTTATCTACGGACCGCAGGCGCTGCTCGGTATCGCCATGTCGAATCAGGCGACCAAAGAGGCGTCGGCCACTGCCAACGGGATACTCGGCGTATTCGGTTACGCCAGTACGCTGATCTCCGGCGTCGGGCTGGGGTTTATCGCCGACCGTTACGGGTGGAATTCCATCTACGCCGTAATTCTTGTTTTCGCCGTTTTGGGGTTGCTGACGTTGACGACTATCTGGAAAGCCGCTCCCGACGGTTACGGTGCGGCAAAAAAATTCACAGCCGAATACGAAAGGAATTCGAGTCGATAATTTTTTTTATATTTGTTTGCCTTCACACCATTATCCCGGAAAACAGATGCCGTTGGATTCCGAATACGAACTGATGCAACGATTGTCCGCAGGCAACGAGGATGCTTTCGGAGAGTTGTTCGGGAGATATTATCCCCGTGTCTGCGCGTTCGTCGGCTGTATCGTCAAGGAAGAGAGCACTGCGGAAGACATTGCGCAGGACATTTTTCTGAAGATTTGGGAACGGCGCGACATCTTTCAGGGGCGGGTCGCTTCGTTCAACGGATATGTTTATCGCATGGCGCGTAACGCCGCTCTCAATGCTATTCGCCAGATGACCAATATTGATTGGGAACAATATATTCAGATCGAGGAAACGCTGCCGGACGAATCGTTCGAAAGGGAATACTATTCCCGTGAAAAAGAGCTTTTCATCCGGCTTGTCGTCTGCCGGATGCCCGAACAACGCCGCCGGATATTCGAAATGAGCCGTTATGCGGGGATGGACAATCAGGCCATTGCCGACGAACTCAAGATATCGAAACGAACGGTCGAAAACCACCTGACGCTCGCATTGAAAAAACTACGCGAGGCATTAGCCGTTTTCTCGCTTCTTTTCTTTATGCACTGATCTCATTCGCCGGGTAATCCCGAAAAAAAGTGTTTGTCGTTGTGTGTCGAACCGTTCCGGTGTGTCTTATAAACAGAGACGGGGACCGGGCTTTTCCGCTCCCCCCCCCGGAAAGCGGCAGGGAGCGCCCGCTTCTCTTTCCGCAGGAGAATTTGAAACCCAAACAATCGAAATACCACTATGTCGAGAATCCGAAAAATCATCAGTATTTATCTGAGTTATCGCCAGCCCCGCAGTACGCGTAAAGAGTTTGCCGAGTGGTTCGCAGCTCCGTTCGACGGAGAGACGAAACAACGGCTGATGCGGGAGTACTGGGATGCGCTGTCTCCCGAAATGTCTCAGGACCGGGTGCAGAAAGCATATGCCCGCGTACGGGAACGCATCGGGTTCCGGAGTGTCTCGCTGCCGTCGCCGCAGGGTGTCCGTCCGGTGTTCAGAAGAGCGGCAGTCATGGTGGCAATGATAGCTATTCCCGTTTTGGCCGTTGCGCTCTATGCGCTGATCGGGCATATGAACTCCGCTCCCAAGTGGCAGGAAATCTACGCCCCTTACGGTCAGACCCGGAGCGTGGTTCTGGCCGACGGTTCGCAGATCGTCATCAATTCCGGGAGCAGGCTGATCTATCCCGACCGGTTCGCCGGAAAGGAGCGGCGGGTGTTTCTCTGCGGAGAAGCTTATGCCGATATCGCCAAAAATCCCAAGCGCAGTTTCGTGCTCTCGGCCGACGACGTCGATATTCTGGTGCACGGCACCTCGTTCCGGGTCAGTTCCTATGTGAATGACAGCGAAGTGGAAGTCGCCTTGCTTTCGGGTGCGATAGACATGCAGACCAAGAATCTGCAGCAGAACTGCAAGATCCAGATGACTCCGGGCGACATGGTCAAGGTCGACAAACGGTCGGGGCGCGTCACGTCGATGCGGTTCCCCGGCGGGACGTTCGCCAACGGCATAGACGACGGTCACCTGACGTTCATCAATTCGCGGCTCTCGGATATAGCCCGACAGCTCGAACGCACGTTTGACGTGAAGATCGTTATCGACAGCCAGCAGCTGGCCGACGAACGCTATTATTCTGTTTTCATAAATCACGAAACGCTGGACGAGATTCTCTCCATTCTGGAACAGAACGGCGATATGAAACACCGCCGCGAAGGGGAGATCATCCACCTTTATAAGAAATGACCATCCGAAAAACACAACCTATAAACCTAAAACTTCATCTATGAAAAAAACATTTACTTTTCACACCCGGAGCCGGTTATGGATTCTTTGCGCCGCGGTGTGCATGGTATGGGCCGTTCCGCTGCATGCCCAAACGCGGAGGATCAGCCTGAACCTGAAGAACGCAACGATTCAGCAGGCGGTGATCGCCCTGCAGCAGCAGGGATATTCACTCTCGGTCAAGGCCGACGATGTGGACATGAAGGCTCCGGTGGACATCCATGCCCGGAACGAAGAGCTGCAGGCGGTTGTGGACCGTATTTTTGCAGGGCAGGACGTGAACTGCATCATCAACGATAAAAGTATTCTGATTACGAAAGTCCCGTCTCAGCCTTCGTCCGAAGACTCGCCGCAGGAATCATCCGTAACCGGACAGGTGAAAGGCCCGAACGGACTGCCGCTCGTCGGTGTCACCGTGCTGATCGACGGTACGATGGTCGGGACGACGACCGATGCCTCCGGAAATTTCCGGATCAGGGCGAAGTTCGGGGATACGCTGGTCTTCTCGTATATCGGTTACGACGAGCGCCGGGAAAAGGTAGGAGTCCGGACGGAGATCGACGTGACGCTGGCCGAAAGCTCGACGCTGGTGAATGAAGTGGTGGTGATCGGTTACGGCACGCAGTCGCGCCGTACGCTCTCGACAGCCATCTCTAAAGTCAGTGGCGAGGTCCTCGACAATGCACCGGCCGCGACCGTGGGCGATGCGCTGAAAGGCCGGGTTGCGGGACTGCACGTACAGACGAGCAACGCTATAGCCGGAGAGTCTCCCCGCATGATGATTCGCGGCGGATCGTCCATCACGATGGGCAACGATCCGATCTACATCGTGGACGGGGCTTTGCGCGAGGACCTGACCGGTATCAATACGAACGACATCGAGTCGATGGAGGTGCTCAAGGACGCCGCCTCGGCCAGTATCTACGGCGCTAGGGCATCCAACGGCGTAATTCTGGTCACGACCAAAAAAGGTTCGTTGGCAAAGGGTCCCCAGATCGTGTTCGACCTCCAGCTGGGCTGTTCGTCTCCTTCGCGCAAATGGGATTTCATGAATGCCCGCGAATACATTAGTTTTCTTCGTCCCGTTATCAGCAAAGCCTATGCGAACGGCATTGAGCACAATGCGAAGACCATGCTTTCGGGTCCCAATGCCTACGGTACGGGAAACACGGCGCCGAATGCCAACTATTCGACCCGTTATCTCGATTACGGGCATCCGGTCCCGGCAGGTTATCAATGGATGTACGATCCGCTGGATGCTAACAAGGTGATTATCTTCACCGATACCGACTGGCAGTCGCAGTGGTTCACCGACGCATTCTGGCACAAGGAGTACATCGGTGTAAACGGAGGAACCGACAAACTGAAATATGCCGCGTCGGTCAGTTATCACGGCGACGACGGCATGGTTGCGATGAGCAGCTACAAGGTCTTCACCTTGCACGGCAGCACGTCGTTCAAGATTACGAAGAATCTGGAGGCGTCGACTACGTTCGACTTGTCGCGCCAGAAAAAGCATCCGCTCATCGACAACTACTATCAGGCCATCGGCCGGGGCATCATAGCCGCACCCACGGCGCGCGAATTCGACGACAACGGCGACTGGTGTCAGCTGAGTTCCAACGGCAACGCCCATAGTGCGGGATGGTACGAGTCGTTCTACGACCGCGAGCAGGCCATCAACCGGGCTTCGGGGACGTTCGGACTCAAATGGAACATCACCGACGGATTGACGGCTTTCGCGCAGTACAACTATTTCGACAACTCCTACCGGGGAAGTTATTATGCCTACGGAGAGCGCAACGGCACTCCCAATAACGTCTCGCTGGAGCGCAACACCACCGAAACCCGCGAACAAACCATCCGGGACATCTTTACGGCTCATCTCAATTACAACAAGACGTTCCGCGACGTGCATACGCTGAACGTTACCGGCGGTTATGAGTATATGTCCCAGAATTACTGGAAGGTGAAAGCCAATGCGAAAGGGGCTTCGTCGGACGATGTGCCTGTGCTCGGCTCCGGTTCGATCTTCACGGCGAGCAATCAGGACGAGAAGCAGGCGATGATCTCCTATTTCGCGCGGGCATCGTACAATTATGACGACCGTTACATCGTTTCGGGAACGTTTCGTGCCGACGGGTCCTCCAAATTTGCCGTCGGCAATCAATGGGGCTATTTCCCGGCCGGTTCGGTGGCATGGGTCATTTCGGAGGAACCGTTCTGGCGCAATGCCAAGAAGACGGCCAACACCTTCAAGTTGCGCGCCTCCTACGGACAGACCGGTAACAACGGCATCGGGCTTTACGATGCATACGGCGCATTCGCGACCGGCACGTACCACGGGCACACTACATTGCTGCCGTCCGCCATGGCGAATTCGGCCCTGAAGTGGGAGACTACCACACAGCTTGATCTCGGTATGGATTTGGGATTTTTCGGCGACCGGCTGCGGTTTGTGTTCGACTACTACAACAAACATACGGACAATATGCTGTTTTCCATCTCCGTACCCGATACGGGACCCTATTCGTCGGTCAAGGCGAACGTGGGCAGCGCCCGGTTCTACGGCATGGAAGTCGAGCTTAGTTCGGTGAATATCCGCAGGGAGCATTTCAGCTGGACGACCGACATTACGTATTCGTTTACCCGCAACAAGGTGTTGTCGCTGCCCGGAGAATATGCCTATGACGAGATCGATGCGGACGGCCGTGCGACGGGGCGGCGTGCATACCGTATCGGCGGATACAAAGCTTCCGAGAGCGGTTACCGCTTCGGCGGTACTGCCGTGGGCGAACCGCTGGGACGCATATACGGCTATAAGATCGACCACATCATCCAGACGGAGGCCGAGGCTGACGCGGCTCTTTACGACGAACAGTCGAACGGTTACCGCGTAGGCGACGGACGTATGGTCAAGGGGCGCAAAGATGCCGGCGACTATGAATGGCGCAACCGCAAAGGCTCCGCGCGCAGGGACGGCGAGGAGATCATCAACGACGAGGACCAATTCTATCTGGGCAATGTCATGCCGCACTCGACGGGAGGTATCAACAATACGTTCCGCTACAAACGGCTTTCGTTGAACGTCTACTGCGACTTTGCGCTGGGACATTCGATCATCAACGGCATGAAGGCGCATCTGCTGCGCAACACCATGGGCAACTGCAATTCGACGATCGGCCGTATCGCGTACGACTGCTGGCAGCATCCCGGCGATACGGATGCCAAGTACGCCCGCTTTTTCCCTAACGATTCCGACTGGGGCAACCGCAACTGGCGCCAATCGAATTTCATGGTTGAAAAAGCCGACTATTTGTGTCTGCGCGACGTTTCGCTCTACTACGACCTGCCCGAACACTGGCTGCGCAAAATCGGCATCCGGAAAGTGACGGTGGGCGTAACCGGGAATACGCTTTGTTATTGGACGGGAGTTACGGGGGCCATCAGCCCCGAAAGCGGTATCGGATCCAATGCGGGTGCAGGCATGTATACGCCCGTGTCGACCAGCAATTCCAACTCCGACATCACCGCCAATATGATGCCGGTTCCGCGCAAGATCATCTTCAGCCTCAAACTGGTTTTCTAACGTTTCAGACCTTAAAACAACCAACCATGAACTATAAAAACATAAGATCGCTCCTGCTCGTATGGATTGCTGCGGGAGTTGTCTCCTGTCACGGCGATTTGGACATCATGCAGGACAACAAACTCTCCGTGAGCAATATGTGGAAGACGTCCATTCAGGTCGAGAACTCCACTTACGGCATCTACTCCGCCATGCGGGACAACTTTGTTCAGGATCAGGTCAACGTCCTGACTTGGGGAGAGCTGCGCGTGGGCGAGTACATGTGGCGGAACAGCCGCACGGAGACGATCTGGCTCGCGGACCTGCGGAGCGTGGTGCAGAATACCATGTCCTCCACGACGAACGCCGTCAGCTGGTCGAAACTTTATACGGCGATCGATCAGGCCAATGCCGTGCTCAAATACGCGCCTGCGGTCGCCATGACCGATACGAAACGAAGCTGGGCGATCGGACAGGCGTCGTTCGCCCGTGCCTATCTCTATTTCTGGGCCGTGCGGTTGTGGGGCGACGTTCCTTTGAACCTGAATCCCATCGAGTCGGTCGCACAGCCCGAAGCCTATCCGATTCGTGCACCCAAAGCCTCGGTATACGCCCAGATCGGGACCGACATCGACCGGGCTGTCGAAAATGCGGGCAGTCTCGGTACGGATAAATACTTGGCGACCGCGGATGCCGTCAACATGCTCAAGGCCGAATACGCGCTATGGATGTATGCGGTGCAGAAGGGCGGCGACGACTATCTGACAATGGCCGAAGAGGCGCTTGCTGCCGTCGGAGTCAAGGCCGGCGACAACCGGCTGCTGACTGATTATGCCAAGATCTTCGATGGCTACGGTTCGAACAATAAGAATTCGAACGAGGTAGTATTCGCGCTCTACAACAGCCGCGATGAAAACAAGACCGGGGGATTCTCGACCTACTTCGCCTTCTCCGACGGTGCGATCGATCCCAATGCCCAAGCGACCGTGCCGACGAATACGACTGTGCAATATCTGGACTATGGCGACGAGTACCTTGAATTGCTGCACAAAAGTCAGACGGAAAACAACGACTCGCGTGTGAGGACCAATCTCGGCGAGGGACCCTACGGAAGGGAAAACCGGGCGGTGGTTACGTGGCCGAACAAGTTCATCGGCAATGCGGACAGCAGTCCGATGATTCGGGATTGCGACATCCTCTACTATCGTTATGCCCTTGCCGTGATGCTGGATGCCGAGTTGAAATATTACCGCAGGGACTATGCGGGGGCGCTGGCTTCGCTGAATATCATCGCCAAACGGGCGTACGGGAAGGAGAACTTCTATACTTCCGCCACGCAAGGCGATGTCTTGAAGGCGTTGTGCAACGAATACTTGCTGGAGTTTCCTTGTGAAGGCGTTGTCTGGTGGGCATTGATCCGCCTCGATCGGATTTGGGAGTACAACGCGGACCTGAAGGCGCGCAAGGATGCCGCCAACATCCTGTTGTGGCCCATCAGCAAGAGTGCCCGCGACAAAAATTCGAACCTTGCCCAAACGGAGGGATGGTATTGATCGAAAACCTAAAATTACGGAACATGAGACTGAATTTCAAGAAATATATGGCGGGGCTGGCGACTGCGGCGACGCTGCTTCTGACAGCCTGCTACGAGGATCATACAGATTTGGAGGACCGGACGACGCGGATTCGCATCAGTCCTGAAATCGAAGCGTTCGAAGCGGACGGAACTGCGTCCGTGTCGGGCAACAGCAATGTCACGTCGGTGGTGCTGGTCAAGGTCGGCACCCGCGTATCCCGCATGGAGTGGGAGGCGGAACTCGTCGACTGGATGCCCTCGGTCGATGAGACCGGGCCGTGGGCGACGATCCAGCGTGTACCCGTCGTTTCGCAGTATACGGAGATTGCCGGACCGAATACCGTCGCCGTGACGCAATCCGGTTTCGAGTTGACTGCATTGCCCAATACGGGATATGGACGCCGGTGTACGGTGCGCATTACGGCCGAGGACGGTACGGTGCAGGATTACGAACTGTTCCAGTACGGCGAGCTGGCCGATGCTGAGGTGGTGCCGGCGCTCGAATCGGTAGAGATATCTTTTCAGGGCGATCCTGTCGATCTGGCCTATACCACGAATATGGGCGACAAGTATGCCTATGCGATCGCTTACGAGGAGGGCGGCGCCGAGGGCTGGTTGACGGCCGAGCACCGCGGCGAAGGTTTGCTGACGCTGACCGCCGAGCCGTGGGACGACATGGAACGGGATCGCCGGGCGACGCTGACGATCACCGTGGGCGACGACGAAACGAGCAAAGCGGCGGTGGACATTCCCGTCGTGCAGCTTAGGAAGGCGGAATACTATTATGTTTACGGCTCTGCGCTGGGCGAGGAGGCTGCCACGGCGTTGCAGATGAAGCGCGAGTCGGACGACTCCTATCGTGTCAGCGGATTCTTCTTCGCCACGGAGGACAATCTGATCTGCATCAACAAGGATTCACGGGCCGGCGATCCGAGTTGGTATCTCGGTGCCGACGGCGAGCTGAAGAACTGGGCCCGGAATGTTACGGCTTCGGATTTGAAGATCGAAGCGAACGGTTATCGTACGCTGACGGTGGATTTCGCTGCGGGTACGTGGAACTGGATACGTCAGAACAGTACGCCCAATTGCATGCCCGACGAAGAACTTGCGAACTATCCTACGAAGGATTACCCGACGGCGTCCGGCGGAGTCAAGACATGGATGACCGTCAGCCTGCATTGGAACGGCGGACCCGGCATCGGAGCCGTCAAGCTCGGATCGGGACTCGTCGGTGGCTCCAAAACCGGCGGATACGGCAAGCCCAGCGATACGACTGTGCCCTACGACGTTCGCAATCCGGCTTATGATACGGCCGAAAACGGCGGAGGCATCGAGGAACTTCGGGCGAATGACGGAACCCCGCTGGCTTCCAAATACGGCCGGTTGTATTCCTCTTTCGAGGCTGTTACGGGGCAGCCCAACGGTGCATTGAACAAGGCCTATCAGATCGCTTCGCCTTACGGCGAGCCGGGTGCCGTGCTGGTCGATGCGACCGGAACCGCCGTCACGATCGAAAACATCCTCATGGCGACGCTCGCTGCGGCGGACGACGATGCGAAGGCCGAGGCCGAGCATCCCGTGTTGAAGATGCAGATACAGGGGATTTGTCCCTATGGCTGGCATATCGCCAACCTTCAGGACTGGAAAGATCTGATCTGGGCCGCAGCGCAGGCTTCGAAGGGTTCGCGGTACGAAATCGCCGAGTCGTCGGCCAGCTATAAGGCCATCGGCGGAGGTTCGATTGCCAATCTGTCTACGATTCTGTTCGACGCTTCATGGAATACCTATTCCTCCGGATCGCCCATATCGCCGCTGGCGCCCGATTTCGGGTTCAACATGTTCATTCAGGGATGGCGCCTCTACGATACCGGATATAATTACGGCGCTACCTCCGGCGATCCCCGGTTTTATGCGTGGATTCCGCTTCTGGGGCAGTATACCTCCAAGAAAACTTCGTTCTGGCGCATATACATCAGCGGACACACCAAAACCGACATGACGCTGAACGACGGGTTCGATCTGGGCAACGGTTCGGGCGCTGCGATACGCTGCGTGAAGAATTATAAATAAGGAACAAATCAAAAAAAGAATCATGATACGAAAAATCATATGCATGTTGACATTGGCCGCCGCCTTCGTCGGTTGTACGAAGGACGAATGGCCCGATCAGCCCGACTGGAGCAGGATTCCCGATCCGAGCATTCCGGTCGACGACGGATTCATGAAGCCGGCGGCGTGTTCCAATACGGTCGTTGCCCATCGCGGAGGAGCTGCCGAATGCGGTGCGCCGGACAACTCGATGGCGGCGTTGGAGTACGCTATGAGTCTGGGATGCTACGGTATGGAATGCGACATTTACTGGACTAAGGACAACGACATCATCGTGGCGCATGCCAACGGCGACTGCAAGGTCAATAACCTGCAGCCGTGGACGGCTACCGTGGCAGAGTTGCGCGCTGCAGGGCGGTTGTCGAACGGTGAGGAACTGCCCACCCTCGAAGAGTTTATCCGCCGGGTGATGGTCGAGGGCAACTGTACGCGTCTGGTGCTCGACGTCAAGCGTGTGGACAAACCCTATGCCCAGCCCGAATATGTGATCAATGCGGCGCGCCGTGCGTGCGAGATCGTCACTGAAATGAAGGCGAAGCATTTCGTCGAACTGATCTGCACGGGATTCAACCTCGATGCGATGAAGGCTGCGCACAATTGCGCCGTAATCGCCGAAGTGCCTATCGGCATGAACTCGTCGCGCTCCGGGAAGGAGTACGGCACGCTCGGCTTCGGGTGGGCCAACCTTTCGGCGGCAAGCGGAATGGATGCGGCGGCGGGCGGAAAGGGGTCCCGCTCGCTCGAAGAGTACGAGAAGGCGGGTGTGGCTCTGTCGGTCTACAATGTTGACCAGCGGGCGGGAGACGGCAATGCCGTTTATTCGACCGCTGCCGTGAATTATTACATTGCGAATTACAAACGTTTCCGCACGTTATGTTCGAATTATCCCAAGTGGCTGATCGGGAAGATCGACCATGCTTACAAGGTGTACGACGGCATTCGCAGCGAGGCGGATTTCGAGTCTTTCGCGGAATCGCTCGCCAGCGATCCGACGGGGCGCCGTTTTCTCGACGGCAACGGCGAGGTGGTGCTCCATTGCGATCTGACGCTGAACGGGTTCGTGCCTTTGTCGAATTTTTCGGGCACGTTCAACGGAAACGGCAAGACGCTCACGATCGGTTATCGCGGCGACGCGCAGCAGATCGGTCTGTTCAAACGTCTCAGCGGCACGGTACGGAACCTGACCGTCGCCGGACGCTTCGAATCGGTACGCAGCGACGACAGCGAAATTCATCTGGGGGCGTTCGCGGCCGAAACCGACAATGCGGCGATCGAGAATTGTACGAACAGGGCGGAAATCGTTGTCGCAGACGCTGCCGATGCTACGCCGCGCACCATGATCCTGAGCGGATTCGTCGGAAAGGCTTTCAACGGCGTGACGCTTCGCAACTGCCGGAACACCGGAAATATCTCGTTTTCATCGCCTGCTCTTTATATGATCGGAGGCTTTGTCGGAGCTGTTCAGGAAGACGACGGGCTGTACACGATCGCCGACTGCCACAACACGGCCGACTTTGACAATGCGGGCAGTAATTCGGGCTGGAATTTCATGGGCGGCATTGCGGGCAAAACGATCAGCCGGCAGCTCGTTCCGGGCGAGACGTCGAATTACCGGCTTATCGTCGAAGAATGCTCCAGTACGGGTACGATCAGCATTGCCGGGCCGTCGAAAGTGCGCGCTTCGGGCATCGTGGCCCAAACGCAGGGCGCTTACCGGATCAGCGGATGCACGTTTTCCGGAGCGATCGAGAGTACGGACGTCACCAAACGCGACGTCGTGATAGGCGGTATCATGGCCATGGCCGACAAGGAGTGTGTCGGGCTGGTCGAAGGATGCACTTTCAGCGGACGGATTTCGGCTGCGCAGGCCGGTGCCAACAACTTTTTCGGCGGCATATACGGTAACAACGGAGGTGCCGCGAGCGTTGTGAACGATTGCCGGACCACGGCTTCTGCCTATGTCGGCTGTCCCATCGGCAAGTCGGTGGGGATGCTTGCCGGGCGTCCCAACAAGAAGGGCTTTACGGTCAGCAATTGCCGGATCGCCGGAACCGTAACGAACAAACAGGGCGCGGCAGTGGTGATCACGGCCGATAACCTTGAAGATTGGATGTTTGCCGGATATGGTACCTCCGTAGCGGTGACTCTGAAAAACAACGGTTACAACGACGGAAAATAGCACGGAAAGATACTAACTCTAAATTATTCGAAAAATGAAAAAACTATTGTTGACGGGCATCGCGCTCGTCGGAGCGGCGCTCGTGTTTGCACAACCCCGGCTGGTCGCGCACCGCGGCTTTTACACGACGCCGGGATCAGACGAAAATACGATATCGAGTCTGATCAATGCGCAGCAGCTGGGCGTATACGGCGTGGAATTCGATGTCAACCGGACCTCTGACGGGGAGTTGATAGTCGTCCACGGTCCCAAAGTCGGCGATCGGCTCGACGCGCAAAGGGACACGTATGCGGAGATCAGCCGGGTCGTATTGCCGGGCGGCAATCGGATACCTACGCTCCGCGAATTTCTGGAGCAGGGCCGGAAGGACCCCGGAACGAAGTTGATTCTGGAATTGAAGAAACACAAGACGCCTGAGATCGAAACCCGGATCGTCGAAGAGATCGTGTCGCTCTGTAAGAAACTGAACATGCTGGATCAAATGGAGTTCACGTCCTTCAGCGAGCACGCCTGCAGGGAGTTTCGGCGCTTGGCTCCGCAGAACAAAACACTGTATATTTCCAATTCGCTTTGGACGCCCATCAATGCCGATGTCGCTAAGAAGGAGGGTTTTCAACTCTCTTACAGCATGTATGTGTTTATGAACCGGCCCGAACTGATCGACCGCATGAATGAAATCGGCGTAGAATCGACACTCTGGATCGTAGACAATCCGGAGGTCGTGGACTGGGCCGTCAAACATAATGTGGGTTTTATTTCGAGTAATTTTCCCGACCGGATCAAAGCGTATCTCGATGCGCTCCGGACAGTGGAAACTGCCCGTAATGGCGCCTGCAGTCTGATCAGATAAGACACAATCTCATAACTCAAATTTATCATGAAAAAAGTAATCGCAATTATCGGTTCCGGCATGATGGGTTCCGCTCTGGCGTTTCCCGCCGCCGAAAACGGTCATGAAGTGCGTTTGGTAGGCACGCACCTCGACCGTGACATCATCGACGAATGCCGCCGCAGCAACAAGCATCCCAAATTCGACAGAGCGTTCCCCGTCGGAGTAAAATATTATCAGATCGAGGAATACAGAGAGGCAGTCGCCGGAGCCGATTTCGTTATCGGCGGTGTTTCGTCGTTCGGTGTGGATTGGTTCCTGAACGAGATACTGGTAAATCTCGATCCCCGGTTGCCGGTGTTGTCTGTCACCAAAGGGCTTATCAATCTCGAAGACGGAACGTTGATTTCCTATCCCGATTATTGGCGGTCGGAGCTGAAGAAAAGGGGCGTCGACCGAGAGGTCTGCGCGGTCGGCGGCCCCTGCACCTCTTATGAACTGGTATTCCACGACCAGACCGAGGTGGCTTTCTGCGGCAGGGACACCGCTTCCCTCCGACTGTTCAAAGAGACGCTTTCGACCTCTTACTATCACATTTCGCTGACCCATGACGTGATCGGTCTTGAGAGCGCCGTAGCGTTGAAAAACGCGTATGCGCTGGCCGTCGCCATGACCATCGGTTTGGTCAACCGCCATCATGGCGCGGATGCCGGGTTGCATTACAACTCGCAGGCCGGAGCATTCTATCAGGCGGTCAAGGAGATGCGCCGGCTGCTTAAGATACAGCAGGCGACCGAAGACTGCGAGAACATCGGTATCGGAGATCTTTACGTGACGGTTTACGGCGGTCGGACCCGCAGAATCGGTATTCTGCTCGGTGAAGGGAAGAGTTATTCCGAAGCGATGGATATTCTGGCCGGTGTGACCCTCGAATCGCTGGTCGTGGCGCGCCGGGTTGCAAAGGCGATTTACCGCAAGGCGGAATTGGGTCAGGTCTCCCTGCAGGACTTCCCGATGCTGGTACATGCCAACGATGTCCTCGACAACGGGAAGGATGCCGAACTTCCATGGGAGACGTTCACGTTCGATCATACGGCAAACTGAACGGAGCGGTTACAGCAATGAAAACAACAATCAAAGCGGCCGCAGCCGCCGGCCTGTTCATCCTGATCCTGTTTCCGGGATGCGCGCAACGGCAAACGAATAAAGCGAATCTGCGCCTGCTCTACTGGAATATCCAGAACGGCATGTGGTCGGGACAGGGTGACAACTATACGCGTTTTGTCAATTGGGTGAGCGCCCAGAACCCCGACGTCTGCGTGTGGTGTGAATCGGTAACCAACTACAAAACGGCTTCAGATGAGAAGATAAGACCCGAAGAGGCCTATCTGCCGGAACATTGGGGCGAACTGGCCCGGCGCTACGGACATGAATATTGGTATAAGGGCGGACACCGCGACAATTTCCCGCAGGTCATTACGTCGAAATACCCGATCGAGAACGTGGCTCGTCTGATCGGAGCCGTTCCCGACAGCATTGTCTCCCACGGTGCGGGATGGGCGCAGATTCGGAAAAACGGTCATACGGTCAATATCGTTTCGCTGCATACATGGCCGCAGGTCTACGGTTTCGGTCTGGCCGACAAGCAGGAACGCAAGGCCAGCGCCGCGGCGCGCGAGGGCGACAGGTTTCGCCGTATGGAGATCGAATACGTGTGCAACCATACGATCGGATCGGTTGCCGGTGCGGAAAAGCAACTATGGATGATGATGGGAGATTTCAACTCCAAATCGCGTGTCGATAATTACGAGTACGGATTTCCGGAGGATACGACCGCCTTTCTGGTCCATGATTACATACGTCAGCACACGCCGTATGTGGATGTGATCGCAGCGAAATACCCCGGCGAATTCCAGACGACGACCGGCCGGCGTTTCCGGATAGATTATGTTTACTGCACCCGTCCGCTTTACGATCGGATCGTCAGTGCGCGGGTCGTAAGCGACGAGTACACTACGCCTGTCCGCGATCCGCAGGAACTGCGCAATTTCTGGCATCCTTCGGATCACCGCCCGATCATCATAGATTTCGACATGCGTTGATGCGGATTTTGATGACTAAAGACTTTGCAATATGTCGATGACCAATTCCAAACTAACGCGTGTAGCGGACAATATCCGAATTTTGTCGGCCTCTATGGTCGAGAAGGCGAAATCGGGCCATCCCGGCGGCTCGATGGGCGGCGCCGACTTCATGACGGTGCTCTATACCGAATTTCTGCGCTACGATCCGGACAATACGTCTTACCCCTACCGAGATCGTTTCTTCCTCGATCCGGGCCACATGTCTCCGATGCTCTATTCTACGCTTTCTCTTGCCGGATACTATACGACCGAAGACCTTCAGTCTCTGCGTCAGTGGGGCAGCGTGACGCCGGGTCACCCGGAAGCAGACTTCGCGCGCGGTGTCGAGAACACTTCCGGCCCTCTCGGACAGGGTCATGCCATGGCGCTGGGCGCCGCTATCGCGGAACGCTTCATGGCTGCCCGCTTCGGCGAGTGGATGGCGCACAAGACCTACGCCTACATCTCGGACGGCGCCGTGGAGGAGGAGATTTCGCAGGGCGTGGGCCGTATCGCCGGCCATCTGGGTCTGAGCAACTTCATCATGTACTACGACTCGAACAACATCCAGCTTTCTACGAAGGTCGACGAGGTCATGACCGAGAACGTGGCCATGAAGTACGAGGCGTGGGGGTGGAACGTGCTGTCAGTGGACGGACACAACATCAACGAAATCCGCGAGGCACTCGTTGCCGCGAACTCCGAAACGGAGCGTCCTACGCTTATCATCGGCCGCACGGTCATGGGCAAGGGCGCCAAAGGTCCTTCCGGCGAGAGCTTCGAAGACAAGGTTTCGACCCACGGGCAGCCGCTCACGGCGGCCGGTGCCGACTTCGCCGCCACGGTGAAGAATCTGGGCGGGGATCCGAACGATCCGTTCGCCGTTTTCTCCGAGAGCCTCGAAGCCTTCTCCGAGCGCCGCGAAGCGCTTCGCGCATGGGCCGCGCGTCAGGCGGAGGTCGAGAAGACGTGGCGCGCCGAACACGGCGATCTAGCCCGCAAACTGGATATGTTCCTTTCGGGGCGCGTGCCCGAAATCGACTACAAGTCGATCGAGGTGAAGGCCGGCGTGGCGACGCGCGCGGCATCGGCTGCCGTGCTGGGCGTCTTCGCCGAAAAGATCGAGAACATGATCGTGGCTTCTGCGGACCTTTCGAACTCGGACAAGACGGACGGCTTCCTCAAGAAGACCAAGGCCTTCACGAAGGGCGACTTCAGCGGCAAATTCTTTCAGGCGGGAGTCTCGGAGCTGACGATGGCCTGCGTGGCCAACGGCATGGCGCTGCACGGGGGTGTGATTCCTGCGTGCGGCACGTTCTTCGTCTTCTCGGACTACATGAAACCGGCAGTGCGTCTCTCGGCGCTGATGCGCCTGCATGTGATCTATATCTGGACGCACGACTCGTTCCGCGTTGGTGAGGACGGTCCTACGCACCAGCCGATCGAGCATGAAGCCCAGATCCGCCTGATGGAACACCTCCGAAACCACCACGACGAACGTTCGATGGTCGTGCTGCGCCCGGCCGACGGCGATGAAACCGTCATGGCGTGGAAGCTGGCCGTCGAGGAGCAGCGTCCCGTTGCGCTGGTGCTGTCGCGTCAGAACATCAAGAGCCTTCCGGCGCTGGGCGCCAGCCGCCGCGAGGAGGCCTCTCAGGTCGCCAAGGGCGGTTACGTGGTGCTTGATTCGGCCAAGCCCGAAGTTGTGATGGTCGCCACCGGCTCGGAGGTCTCGACGCTCGTGGAGGGTGCCAGCCTGCTTGCCGCCGAGGGTATCGCCGTACGTGTGGTGAACGTACCGAGCGAGGGTCTTTTCCGCGACCAGCCCCGTTCGTATCAGGAGAGCGTGCTTCCGGTGGGCGTGGTGCGCTACGGCCTGACGTCGGGACTTCCGGTGAACCTCATGGGTCTTGTGGGCGAGAAAGGTATGATCCACGGTCTGGATCACTTCGGCTATTCGGCTCCCTATACGGTTCTCGACGAGAAGTTCGGTTACAACGGCAAGACCGTAGCCGAAGAGGTCAAGAAGCTGCTTGGAAAGTAGTCGGGACGCTTGGACTCTTCGGCAACGGATTCTTCCGGTCGAAGAGGTCAAGAAGCTGCTCGGAAAATAACGATCACCGATAATGGATGAAATCCCCGAAGTGTCGCTTCGGGGATTTTTTTGTCGGATGAGTTGCGTCGTATTATTTTTTTATTCTCCGTGCAACTTTTCGGCTCCGGCGGCGTCTAATGGGAAAAACAGTTTCAGCAATGAGTCTACAGCGAACCAAACAGTATGAATTCGAGACCTTCGTCCGGGAGAATCGCCGCATCGTCGGCAAGGTCTGTTATCTCTATGCCATGGACAGCGACGACTTCGACGATCTTTATCAGGAGGTGCTGATTAACCTGTGGCGGGGGTTCGACGGATTCGAAGGCCGGGCCAAAGTCTCGTCGTGGGTCTACCGCGTCGCGCTGAACACCTGCATTTCGTACTATCGCCGCAATCGCCGCCATACGGGCCGGCTGCCGCTGACCGACTCGCTGGGCGCAGCCGACGAAGATTCCGAACGCGGCGAGCGGCTGCGGGAGCTGTATGCGCTGATAAACCGGCTCGATGCGCTCGAAAAGGCGGTCGTGATGCTGTGGCTCGACGAGCTTCCTTACGAGGAGATCGCCGCGATCACGGGGCTTACACGCAACAACGTGGCTTCGAAGCTCCACCGCATCAAGCTGAAACTGCGTGAACAGGCAAATCATTAAACTTCCCGAATATGGAACTCGACGAACTGAAAACCAAATGGCACGAGCTGGACGGACGTCTGTCGTGTGCGGACACTAAAATAGACCGGCTGACGGCGGAGGTCTCGGCCGGAAAAATCACCTCGGCCAAGCAGCGGCTGGCGCGTACGATACGGCTGGGAATCTTTCTGCTGGCAGCGCTGCCGCTTTGTTTCGCCAATCTATTTCGTACGGGCGAAGCGGACCCCGGAACGGCTGTCAAGGCGACGCTGGCGCTCTTTATCTTCGCCATGCTGGCGCGGCAGATCGCGCTGCTGGTGCTGCTGGCGCGGATCGAGCCGGGAAATAGGACCGTGCGCGAAACCTGCGCCGCCGTACTCCGGTTCCGCACCTGCTTCCTCTGGGGCGTGGGCGCGGGTATCGCGCTGGGTGTGCCGCTGCTGATCTTGCTGGGATTTTACATGGGAAGCCTGACTTCGCCCTATGTGTTTTACGGCTTCGTGGCCGGACTGATTGTCGGACTGCCCCTCGGCGTGCGTATCTTCCTGCGGATGATGGGCGACATCAACGCCCTGCGCGCCGCCTTGCGGGAGACGGACGAGTAAACCGGAACCTCCCGCAGCAGGAATTGCACCCGCCGTTCCACACAAACGCTCCCCGGATTTCCGCAAGGATTCGGGGAGCGCTATATAATAATAGGTGCCTCTGTATTACTGCATGTAGAGCGTGATCCGGTCGTAATAGCGGCCTCCGATGTAGAGATCGGCTGTCAGCATGCCGCGGCGGATGTGGACCCGGCGCAGTTCGCGCGGCAGATCGACCCGGCCGTAGTCGATGTAGACCGTGTCGTCGTAGGCGTCCCACTGGATGTTGAGCGTGTCGAGCAGGCGTCCGTTGTCGGCGTAACGGAGTTCGTCGCTTCCGAAGCCGTCGGCCCCGAAGTAAACGTAGCTGTCCAGCGCATAGCCGTCCTGATAGAATCCGAGGTCTCCGGCCCATACGCGGCCCGTGAGCGTGTCGTAGAGATCGTCGTCGTCGTTTTCGCAGGACGAAAATCCGACGGCGGCCAGAAGCATGCATGCGGCGAGTAAAAATCGTTTCATGTGCGGTTTGTTGAATTCGACGGGTATAAAGATAGCGAAAGTCGGGCGCAATCGCAAAACGGATTTTGCGGGTTGCCGGGACGCATCCCATTCAATACCGGGCCAAAGATAGTGCATATCGGAGGCAAAAACAAACTGTTTTTTGCATATTCCGAAATTCCTTCGTATCTTTGCACTCCCGTCTGTAACGCGGGGAAATGTGGAAAGATTTGACTGATTGCAACCACAATAAAAAATCGCTAAAACAGCTTATTTTTTATTCCAACAGCCAATTTTTCCCATTTTATACGTTTTATTTTTTTATTAACCGAGAGCGGCTTTCCGCATGCCGGCACTCCGGCCGGAGGCGCGGTCTCATAATTAAATGTATAACAATGGGCTTTTTGTTTACATCGGAATCGGTGTCCGAAGGACACCCCGATAAAGTTTCAGATCAGATTTCGGACGCCATTCTCGACGAATTCCTGCGTCGTGACGCCAACTCGAAAGTCGCCTGCGAGACGCTTTGCACTACGGGACTGGTAGTCGTGGCGGGCGAGGTGCGCTCCGAAGCGTATGTCGATGTGCAGGGCGTGGCGCGTCGTGTGATCGACCGCATCGGCTATACCAAGAGCGAATACCAGTTCGACTGCAACTCGTGCGGCATCCTGTCGGCCATCCACGAACAGTCGCCGGACATCAATCAGGGCGTCGTGCGCGCCGAGGAGGACGAGCAGGGTGCGGGCGATCAGGGCATCATGTTCGGCTATGCCTGCAACGAGACCCGCGAGATGATGCCGGCGACGCTGATCCTCTCGCACGTGATCCTCAAGGAGCTGGCCGTCATTCGCCGCGAAGGGGAGGTGATGACCTACCTGCGTCCCGATTCCAAGTCGCAGGTGACCGTCGAGTACGACGAGAAGACCAACCGTCCGCTGCGCGTGCATACCATCGTGGTTTCGACCCAGCACGACGAATTCATCCTGCCGGGCGACGGGCTGACGGAGAAGGAGGCCGAGGAGCGGATGCAGGCCGCGATCCGCGAGGACGTGCGCACGATCCTCATTCCGCGCGTCAAGGCGCGTCTGGAGCGCGCCGGCGACAAGCTGGCCGGGCTGATCGGCGACGACTACATCCTGCATGTCAATCCTACGGGCAAGTTCGTGATCGGCGGCCCTCACGGGGACACCGGGCTTACGGGCCGCAAGATCATCGTCGATACCTACGGCGGCCGCGGCGCGCACGGCGGCGGCGCCTTTTCGGGCAAGGACTCCTCGAAGGTGGACCGCTCGGCGGCCTACGCCGCCCGTCATATCGCCAAGAATCTGGTCGCCGCGGGCGTTGCCGACGAAGTGCTGGTCGAGCTGTCGTACGCCATCGGCATCGCGCAGCCGCTGTCGATTTACGTCGATACCTACCGTTCGCCGCGTCCCGCCGCGCTGGAGGGCATGACCGACGGCGAGATCGCACGCCGCATCGGCAAGCTTTTCGACCTGCGTCCCGCCGCCATCGTCCGCCGTTTCGGCCTTAAGAACCCGATCTTCGAGGCCACGGCTTCCTACGGTCACTTCGGCAACCGTCCTTACACGGAGCGGGTGAAGGTCTGGGAGGACGGCCGCGAAACGGAGCGTGAGATCGAGTTCTTCGGCTGGGAGAAGCTCGACGCCGTGGAGCTGATTCGCAAAGAGTTCGGATTGTAACGGTCCGGGCCGCTCGAAATCGGGACGTCCGCTGCGGACGTCCCGATTTTTGTTCCTACGGGCATACTAACCGGACGTTTCCGTCCGTTTGTCCTACGAATCGTAATAAAACTTGATAAGCTTATGGTATAAATTGCCTCTGATTAATTGAATTTAAACACTTGTTATCGAATTATGAAAAAGGCATTTTTGATTTTAGGAGCAGTCGCCGTATCGGCCGCCGCGGGCGGACTTACGGCATGGGC
>ERZ780144.496-NODE-496-length-54365-cov-3.683042_pt1 | contig 54365 bp, 47 predicted proteins | sample MGYA00511380_ERZ780144 | MGnify/ENA primary metagenome ERZ780144 (study PRJEB29588, sample SAMEA1965858) | human gut metagenome | biome: human gut; feature: human-associated habitat; material: faeces | place: Denmark | collected 2008/2010 ... | reverse complement strand
GGGGAGCCTCGCCATAAGAAGCGCGATTTGAGCGGGATTCAGCGGCACAGCCAGTACTCCGAAAGAATGAATACAGTAAATTTTAAGTCCATTTAAGTTTCAGGTGAGAGCGAACCCCGGGTTATCCGGCTAGAATTCACTCCCGTATTTGATGTCTAAAGGAGATTTTCCGTGTCCGATGCTTCCGATAAGCTCTGCTTCCTCGTGGTCGATGACCAGCCGCTCATTACCGGAGCGCTATCCATGCTTCTCACGAGTGAAAATCCCGACTCGGAAGTGTTCACGGCGAATTCCGTGGATGAAGCGCGGAAACTCGTTCACAGCCATGCCCCGGAGGCTGATCTCCTGATTCTCGACCTCTCGATGCCTGGGGTTGTCGGCACCAGTCTTCTGGAAGAGTTCGTGCGCGAGGAGCCCTCGCTTAAGATCCTCGTGCTCTCAGGTGTTACAGACCGTGAAAGCGTAATGAACACGCTGTCGCTGGGTGCCGCCGGGTTCGTCCCGAAAACGCTCGACACGGATCTCCTCCTCACCGCGATTCATTTTGTGCTGAAGGGAGGCGTCTATCTCCCTTCAAAGATCATCGAGGAAAGCCAGCGCCGCGGATTCTTCGCTGAGGCCGGGGAAGGCATCGCGGGCCGTATGGCATCCGCTCCGACGCTGACCCCGCGGCAAATGGATGTGCTCCGGGAGCTCGCGAAGGGCAACCCCATCAAGCGTATCTGCACGAATCTCAATCTCTCTGAAGGCACCGTGAAGACTCACGTCTCCGCGATCTACCGGGCGTTCGGCGCGCGGAACCGCACCGAAGCCCTCATTGCCGCGCACCGCGCGGGTTACAAGATCAACCTTTAAGCGCCGGTTCCGCCGCCTGGGAAGTGCCCGACGGGGCCGCAAAATCCGGTCCCTTCGTCTCAAACATCCGCCAGAGCGCGCCGTTCAGCTTTTCCTCATCCGCGGGCTTCCGCAGGATTTCAGGCATCTCAGCGAGCGCCCGATGAGGAAGCTGCTTCTGCCACTCGCGCTCGATCATGTCCTCAGGCACCGCTGTGAGAATCACGGTCGGGACAGATGTTTTCAGGGCGTGCGAGAGCTTCAGGCAGGACTCAATGCCGTTCGGCGCCCCTTCCCCGAAATCAAAGTCAGTGAGCAGGATCTGAGGCCTGAAGGCCTTCATCTCCTCCAGCAGCCCGTCATCAAGGAACGGCGACACCCGAACCGTCGCGCCCCAGGATTCGAGCAGGGCCTTCACGGAGTCAGACACCGTACGGTTATCCTCGAGATAGAGAATCCGGGCCAGAATATCGCGGAATTCAATCGTCTTCTTTGCCTGGCCGCGGGGCGAAAGGGCAAGCGGCTCTGTAATCGTTGAGGCCCCGAGCTGCAGTCTGAAAACCGATCCCTTCCCGGGAAGCGACCCCATCGAGAGACCGATTCCGAGCCGGCTGCAGATCCCCTTCACAATGGCGAGCCCCAGACCAAAGCCTTCCGCCTTTCTGCCGGCTTCCCCACGATAGAACGAGTGGAAAATCTTTTCCCGGTCTTCCCGGCTGATACCGGGACCGTTATCGTAGACACAGATCTGAATCAGCCCCTTCGCCCGGCGCCGTGCGGCGAGAATCACAATGGGATGCTCTTTATCCGAATACTTGAAAGCGTTATTCACGAGATTCCGGATCACACGTGAGAGAAGCGCAGGATCCGTGTCAATCTTGTAGTCGAGCGGCCGAATCACAAATGTGCCGCCGCGCGCTCTGGCGATCGGCGCGCACTCCTGGCGTAGCTTCTCGAAATACTCCGGAATCGGCACGAGTTCCCGCTGAATCGCGAGCGTGTCTGCCGTGATTCGGCTCACTTCCAGAATCTGCTCCACGAGGTTGGAAATCGATCCCGCGCAGAGCGAGAGCTGCTGCACAACCGGGGCAATATCGGCCGGGGCCTTCTTCTTCAGAATCTGCAGGTAAATCGCCATCGCCTGAAGCGGCTGTCGGAGATCGTGATTCGCTGCCCGGAAGAATTCCTGCCGCTTCTGCCCCTCACGCACCGCTGTGCGGCGGGCCGCTTCCGCGGCATTCCTCTCACGGGCCAGCTTCTGCAGCAGCTTCCGGTTCTCGGTTTCCGTGAGAATGGAGGAGAGAATCAGGTCGTGAAGACGCCGGCCCGAATAAAGAATCACGCCGATCACGATAAAGAAGAAGATGGCTACAAAACCCTGCGATGTATGAAAGTAATTGAGCAGAATGGAGAGACCAGTCGGGAAGAGCGCGAGGAAAGTGAAAATCGCGAGTCCCGGGAGCCACATCGCGTAGAAAGGCCAGCTGCCAAGCGCTACGCCGATCACGGCGGAAACCGAGGCCGCAAGCGTGTATTCGCTTCCGAGTGACGGGAACACCGCCCCCGCGAAACCCCAGGTGATTCCGGTAACGAAGCTATGCGCGATTCCAACCCGGATCCAGCCGCGGATCCTCGCCACGCGGTTCTTATCCGCAAAGAAAAGGTGGTTATATTCGATCGAAAAAATGATCGTAAGGATCACCACAATGCCCCAGGAGATGAGGAGCGCATGCGATCCGGCACTCCAGAGCGACGCGATGAGAAGCGCGGCGCCCGCCCCTTGGGCAATCAGCGCCACAGACATCACCCGCATTGCCTGATCGAGCTGCTGGCTGATCACGCGGGACGTGCGCTTTCCGAGCACCGCACCGGGAAGTGATTCGGAAAAAATCCTTCGCACCGCAAGGCGGAAGGCACTGAAACGGGCACCCATCAGTCAGTATCCTTTTCCGTTCAGAGCGGGGCAGAAGCCTCGGAAGCCGTATTTCTGACCGTGTCGAGAGACGCCTGCAGAAGGTCACGGCCGCGGCTGATGACAGGCACCGAATCCGCTGACAGCTCAGCCCGTCCCGCTTTCACCCGCAGGGTTCCCTTCACCCCAATCGGCACCGCGGAGAGCTTCCTGATGTGACCGAACGGGAGCCCCGTCACCATGGTGACGCCAGAGCGCGCGAGCCGGTCTCTGAAGTCTGAAAGCACGTCCTCCAGTCTCAGGTCGAGATCTCCTGTGACATGGCGGTCCGCATCCGTGAAGCATCCAAGCACCACCGCGGACTGGCTTCCGAGAACGCCTGCTTCCCAAAGCTGCAGCAGCATCCGGTCGATCCGGTACGGGGGCTCACCGACATCCTCGAGGAACAGAATTCCGCCTTTCACCTGTTCAGGAGTCGGGAACCACGGGGTGCCTATGAGAGAGGCTGCCATCGCGAGGTTCCCGCCCCAGATCACGCCCTCACGCTCCGTGTCCGGGTCAGCCGCGCCGGCATTCCATTCCTGACGCCAGAATCCCGCGGTCAGCGCCTCCAGAAACGCGATCTGGGATTCGCGCGTCCGGTAGCCGGGGGCGAGGCCTCCCGCCATCGGTCCCTGCCAGGATGCGAGTCCGGCTTTTGAGAAAAGCGCGAGGTTCAGCGCCGTAAAGTCAGAAAACCCCATCGCGAAGGGCTTTCGTGCGCCAATCTTCCGGAAGTCAAGCGTCGGAAGGAGTCTCGTCATTCCGTAACCGCCTCTTACCGGCAGCACGAGATCCAGATCCGGGTCGAGAAGCGCCTGCTTCAGTTCGGCCGCGCGTTCCGAGTCTGTGCCGCCGTAGCGGCGCCAGTTTCTGAATCCCGCGGCATCCCGCACCACGGTGAATCCCAGATCCTCAAGCCCGGTGATACAGCCGGTGAGACGCTCTGTATTAAGCGCCGCAGCGTCATCCTCCATCACATAGGTTCTGCTCGGCGTGATGAGACCGACTTTCGGCCTGAGAGACTGCATGACTAGATTTCCCCTTCGCGGGCTGTCCGCCGCGAATCAAAAAAATTCCGCAGAAGCGCCGCGGCTTCATCCGCGCAGACCCCCTGCGTCGCGCGGATCCGACGCTGAAGCGCAGGATCCGTTGAGAGTGACGTGGCTGAACCAAAGGCGCCGGCTTTTGCATCCGACGCTCCGAAAACCACCCGGGCGATGCGGGCATGCGCGATGGCTCCCGTACACATCGGGCAGGGTTCAAGCGTCACGTAGAGTGTTGCCCGGTCAAGACGGTAATTCCGCAGGCGTGACGCGGCATCGCGAATCGCCATGATTTCAGCGTGCGCTGTCGGATCACAGCCGTGAACCGAAGCGTTCCGGCCCCGCCCGATGATTTCACCATCCAGCACAACTACGGCGCCGACCGGCACTTCGTCTTCGGCTCCGGCCTTACGGGCTTCAGTGAGCGCCTCGTCCATAAAGCGGACGTCTTCTTCGAGCGCCGGCTCAAACCCGGCGGCCGGTCCGTTCACTTCGCGGTTCTTCGCCTGAAGCTGCCCCCGGATCTTTTCCCGGCGCTCCGCACGCAGCGTCTCCGCAAATTCAATTTCGGCCTCGAGCCCCCGCTTCGTCGCGCCGGGCCCCACCGTGAAGTTCGCGGCCCCGTCCGGCGCGAGCCAGCCGTACTCCACGGCGAGCCCCACCAGTCCTTCAGGCGTTCCGGAGAGGAAACTCCCGGCTCCGGCAAGGAACTTCTTCGCGGCGTCCGCCGCATTCCCCTTCCCCGCATCCGCGTAGAGCGCAAATCCAGCGAGCACCGCATGGCGGTCTTCAAACGGCGCTTTCCTGAGCGACGCGAGAGGCCAGCCGCGTCTCACGGAGAGTTCAACCAGGCGGGACGCATCCGCGGCATCAGCCCGCTCAGGCATTGGAAGCGGAGCCATCAGATCTTTCCTGCCGGAACGCGGTACACCGCGCGGGAACGTTTGGAGAAGAGCAGATAAGCCGTGCCGATCACCGCAACCCCGGATGGGATCGCGAAGTCAGCCGGCCCCGGCTGCATGCCAAAAAGCGCGTAGGCCGGGATCGACACAACCGGGCCTGCGAGCCACAGCAGCGCAGAGGCCATTTTAGGAACCCAGGGCTTCCTCACCCAGACAATAAAGTAGATCGAAAGCGCGTAGAAAAGGAACGAGAGGAAGGCGGGAAGGATATAGCGCACTGCCAGCATTCCGCTCGTGCTGTCCATCGCGAGGCGGTGTCCCAGAGAGGAAATCAGGACAATAAGAAGCACGAGGTTCTGAAACGCCATAAAGACGATCAGGGCCACCGGCGCGAGGAACCACCCCGTTACGCTGCCGTGCCAGCGTTCAAGATCCGTGCGTCCGGCATCTACCTTCGCCGCGCTGTTCTTCAGACTCACTACGAGAATGAAGAGCAGCCCGATCAGAATCGCAACGCCAAGCCACATCTGAAATGAACCGGCATAACTCATGCTTCTTTCCTCCTTTTCTTTTATTCAGCGGAAACCTTGAGCGGCCTGAGCGAGCGGCCGCGCCGGGTTCCGTAGGTCAGAGCCACGCGGTCAGAGAACACCAGATAAACCGTCGCGGCGAGCGCGTAGAAGAATGAGGCGAAGAGCCCCGTCACATTGAGGTCCGGGGTCTGGTAGAAGAAGAACGACCCAAGTGTCCCGATCGGACCAAGCACCCAGATAACGGCCCCTGCTTCGGCGACCGCGCGGGAGGAGCGCTTCATCGTAAGGCGCACGATCACCCAGCCGAAAATGAGGACGAAAAGCACATCCGGGATCATCGGCATCAGAATCTGCAGCGGCGTGTAGTCCACCGACATCAGAATAAACCGATAGGCCTGAGCGGCATCAACTGCCGTCATGATGACCCAGTAGAGGAAGAAGAAAACGAGCGTCGCCGTAAAGAACGGAAGGGAGCCGGCAAATCCGCTCTTCCTTCCCTCACAGGTAAGCACCGGCGGGATCTTGCTTCCCACAATCCAAAGAACCCAGGTAGGCAGGGCAACCGCGAGAAGCGCGATCACAATGTTCAGGATGACCTGAAGCGGCGTGAAATGAACCATCTTTTGACTCAGTGTCCAATAAGTAAATTAGCCGTGTGCGAGTTTAATGGATCCCGCGTCCGGTTTCCTCCCCGCCTCGGGGGCAGAAAGCTCCTGAATGATGCCGCACTGATGACCCTGCGTATGACCGTGGCAGCTGTGCTCAAGCTCGTAGAGCTTTGTCTGAAGTTCTGTCAGCGCCCGGATTCTGGCATCCACCGCCTCAATCTGACGATGCAGGAGCTCGTGAATATGCCCGGCCTCTTCCGGCTTACTGCTGTCGTAATTCAGAATCTCGCGGATTTCCTCAAGACCCATATCTAGTTTCCGGCAGTGAGCAATAAAGCGAAGCCTCGCAAGATGCCGGTCACCGTAGGAGCGGTAGTTATTCTGCAGGCGCATCGGGGGCTCAAGAAGCCCCTCTTTCTCGTAATAGCGGATCGTTTCAACCGGAACACCGGTCTCACGCGACAGTTCTCCGATTCTCATAGGGTTAATCCTTAAATCTGTTCGGTCAATAACTCTTGACCCTGTAGCAACTACAGGCTTTTTAATTTATCATAACAAACATGAAACCATTCAAAGAGGAGGCCTGTCATGGCTTATTCAGGAACAGAAGAGAAGACCGGAGAGAACCTGATCCGGCTTTCCGTTCCGGATATGGATTGCCCGGTGGAGGAGGGTGAAATCCGGGCAGAACTTGAAAAAATCAGCGGCATCAGCTCTATTGCCGCGGATACGGCCCGTCGGACTCTGGAAGTCAAAACTGACTCAGTGCCTGACGAGGACATTCTTGCCGCCCTCGAACGGGCTGGACATCCCGGGAAAATCCTTCCGGGCTCTCCAGAAAACGGTTCAGAACAGATCGTCATTCTCGTGCCTGAGATGGACTGCGCGGTGGAAGCCGGAGAAATTGAGGAAGCCCTCTCCTCTCACCCTGAGATTCCGGACGGAGTCTTTGATACCCGGCGCCGGACGATCACGTTCCCGGTGGCGCGCGACCGCGCGCCTGAGATTCTCGATGTCATCCGCGGCACCGGATACTCAGCGCAGCTCGCTCTCCGGAAGTCGTCTGACCCGGTCAAGACCTCAATTCCATGGAAGAAACTCGGCACTGCGCTGGTGCTTGCCTTCGCGGCTGAGCTGATTCCGGATTTTGCTCCGGCTGGCGGCTCGGTTCTCACACTCTTCGGCCATAGTTTCAGCACGCCGGACCTGATCGGGCTGTGTCTCGCGGTTATTTCCGTCGCGCTCTCCGGCGTCTCAACTTTCCGGCGCGGCCTCATTTCATTCCTCCACTTCAAATTCAATATGAGCGCCCTCATGGCGCTTGCGGTGATCGGCGCGATTCTGACCGGCAACTGGGCGGAAGGCGCTATGGTCATGGCGCTTTTCGAGATTTCGGAAGGAATCGAGCAGCTTTGCCTTGAGAAGAGCCGCAGCGTTGTGAAGTCGCTCCTTTCGATCGTCCCGAAGACCGCTGAAGTAAAACGCGGCGCGGGATGGGAAACGGTTCCGGTCGAATCCGTCGCGATCGGCGATCAGATCCGAGTCAAGGCCGGCGAGCGGATCAGTCTCGATGGACGGGTCGTCAAGGGGGACTCATCCGCGGATGAGTCGATGATCACGGGCGAACCCGTTCCTGCCTCCAAGCACCCGGGAAGCGATGTCTATGCCGGTACTGTAAACACCACCGGAATGCTGGAAATCCGGGTAACGGCTCCTTCTTCTGACACGCTCGCCGCACGGATCATCGCCTCAGTCGAGGATGCTGAGCAGAAGAAGGCCCCGACACAGCGTTTTGTCGACCGCTTCGCGCTTTACTACACGCCGATTGTCTTCGCGGCCGCCATTCTGACCGCGACGCTCCCCCCGCTCTTCGCGGGCGCTCCCTGGATGGACTGGATCTACAAGGGACTCGTGCTCCTCGTGATCGGCTGCCCCTGCGCGCTTGTGATTTCGACCCCGGTCACAATCATTTCAGCGCTTGCCTGCGCGGCACGTGAAGGCATCGTGATTAAGGGCGGAAAGTATCTCGAAGAAGGAAGGCTTCTGAAAAACGTAGCGCTGGATAAAACCGGCACCATTACAACAGGACGCCCGGTCTGCACGGATGTGATTCCAGTGTCTCCGAAACTCACCGAAGCTGCGGCTCTGGAAAATGCCTCTGCCCTCTCACAGCTTTCTGACCACCCGGTTTCCACAGCCATTACGCATGCCGCAAGAAAAGCAACGGCGCTCGGCGGCCCAGCGGAAGACCTGAAGGCGATTCCTGGCGCCGGCGTTGAAGCGAAAGTCGGCCGCGCAATGCTGAAACTGGTGTCCCCGGCCGCTATCAAAGGCGGAAACCCTGCCTACCAGGCAGCCGTCCGGAAGCTTGAGTCTGAAGGCAAGACCGTCTCGGTACTCGCTGATCTCTTCGGGCCGGTCGCTGTATTCGGAGTCGCTGACACCGTGAAACCCGGTATCCGTGAATCCATTGCTGACCTTAAGGCAGCCGGGATGACTCCCTGGATGCTGACAGGAGACAACGAGCGGGCCGCAAGTGCGATTGCGGCCTCTGTCGGAATCGATCACGCTGAAGCCCGGCTCCTTCCGCAGCAGAAGCTCGAGAAAATCGGCAGCCTTCAGAAAGACGGCCTTACCGCTATGGTGGGTGATGGCATCAACGACGCTCCGGCTCTCGCGCAGTCTGATATCGGTTTCGCGATGGGAGTCAAAGGGACGGATACGGCAATTGAGGCCGCGAGCGTCATGCTGATGGATGACAACATCGGGAAGATCGCTTTCTTTAAGCGGCTGGCAGCGAAGACCTACCGATTCCTCGTCGCGAATATCGCTTTTGCGATCGCCGTGAAGATCATCTTCGCCATACTTGACTTCGCGGGGCTTGCCACCATGTGGATGGCGGTGTTCGCAGATACCGGCGTCACCCTGATTGTGGTGGCAAACGGCATGCGGCTTCTCCGCGCAGCGCCGGGAATCCACAGCGATATGGAATCTGAACGCGGGGAGACACGTACGGGAAAAATGGCTGAGGATTCTCCTCTCAGCGCCGCAGCCTGATCTCCTTCAGGGCATCACCTGGTCAGCCGGAGCGCCTCCTAAAAGACGCTCCGGTTTTCTTTTTCTTTCCGGCTTCGTCACCCCGAAAAAAACGAGATGATCTACCCCTTTTTTTCTACCTCCCAAGGGCTTTGATTCCTCGGCGTTTTTTCAGGAACAGAAGAAACAGGGGATATGAATTCATTACTTCAATATTACTTATATTGCTACTCAAGTTTAAAAAATTTCGCTTTTTTCAAACACCTGAATTATTTACTTCAGAAATAATTTTTGTATCCAAAGAATCATTTTTGCTAGAATTCAAGACTTCTTTTTTCGGGAAAACCCTTTGCCGGCACAGACCCGAGCGACGTGACCGGCGGATTACTCAACAAAAATAGGAGCTCTCGATATGTCCGATGAACTGACCCAGCCTGAGAAGAAGGTTGGGATCGGCGCCTACATCTCGCTGATTTTTGCCTGCGTGTTTTTCTCCGGCGCATTCGCCTCAAATCACTGGTGGGGCATTTTTGACTTCATCACCCTGAACGGCACGTGGGGCAAGGTAGTACAGACGGCGGTCATGAATGATGCCGGCACGCTGCAGACCGTCCTCGGAAACTTCCGCGGTAAGGGAGGATCCGGAGCGATTGATGGATTCTGCTTTGCCCTCACCCTGATTCCAACCATCATGTTCTCGATCGGCATGGTGACGGTGTGTGAGCACTATGGCGCGCTGGATGCCGCCCGAAAGCTCCTCACCCCGATTCTCCGCGGTCTTCTCGGTATTCCGGGCAGCGCCTGTCTCGCCCTGATCGCCTCACTCCAGTCTTCTGACGGCGGTGCTGCCATGACCCGTCAGCTGAAGGACGAAGGAAAACTGACTGAAAAAGAAGTCACCATCTTCGCCACGTTCCAGCAGACAGCGGGTGCCGGTATCGGAAGTTTCCTCGCCTCAGGCGCGGTCCTCTTCACGCTGATGGGACCAGACGGGAAACCTCTCCTCCCGATTGCGCTCGGCGTCGGGCTCGGGATCGAGCTGCTTGGAAAAGTGGTTGCCGCCTGGATTATGAGGCTCTTCCTCTCCGGCAAAAAGTCCGCCTCTTGATAGACAGGAAAAGAAAAATGGCAGAAGAAAAAATGGCGGCCGCGGTGCAGCCTGAAAGAAAGGAAATTGTGACGGACGTGTTTGTCCGCGGAGCAAAGAAAGGCTGGGGTATCGCAATCGGCTCAATGCTTCCGAATGTTGTGATGGCGTTTGTCATCATCAAGGCACTCGATATTACCGGGATACTCACGCTCGTCGGAAATACCTGCGGCCCCGTGATGGAGATTTTCGGACTTCCCGGAAAAGCTATCGTGGTGCTTCTCGGCGCCTGGCTTTCCGCGGGCGGCGGTGTCGGTACGGCGATTGCGCTGCACTCATCCGGAGCGCTGAATGGCACAGATCTCGCGATCCTGACTCCCGCGATCTTCCTGATGGGATCTCAGGTCCAATACCTAGGACGCGTCCTCGGCGTGATCGGTGTTTCCGGCAAAATGGTCCCGATCATCATGACGGTACCTGTCATCGTCGCGATTCTTTCGCTCTGGGTCATGCGGCTCATCGTGCTCGCATCCTGAGGTTCAGGTATCTCTACAATAAGCCGAACGGCGGAGCTCTCTCCCCGTTCGGTTTTTTCTTTTTGACAGCATGAAGGCATAGCTGAAGGAGCAGAAATGACAATCCTGCAGGATTTCCTGAAAGACCTCGCTGAACTCGTCAACATCGACGCGGGAACGAGAAACGCGGCTGGCGTTACAAAAGCCGCTGAAATCATGAAACGGCACTATGAATCAATCGGATTCCATGCGGAGCTTGTTGATCTGTCGCCGGACTGCGGAAAGGCTCTCCTCGCGACCAACCGCCCGGGAGCCGATCACTATGACATCATGCTGAACGCTCATCTCGACACGGTCTTCCCGGACGGAACGGCTGCCGCGAGACCTTTCCGGTTTGATGATGTCAAGGCCTACGGTCCAGGATGTCTCGACTGCAAGGCTGGGGTTCTCTCTATCTTCTACGGCATCAAAACCGCCCGTAAGGAAGATATTGACCGACTTTCGATCCTCGTCTGCTGCAACCCGGATGAGGAGCTGATTTCACCCTGGTCTTCTGAATGGCTTCTCGCTCAGGGCAAAAAAGCGGATCGCGTTCTGATCTGTGAACCGGCCCGCGCAAACGGCGCCCTGGTCCGTTCCAGAAAAGGCTCTGCCCTCTACACCGTCACTTTCCACGGGCTTTCAGCTCACGCAGGCAACAATCCTCAGGAAGGCCATAACGCCAACATCGCTCTGGTGAGATTTATCAGTGAGATCTATCAGTACAACGATTTCGAGCGCGGGACGACCGTGAACCCTGGCATCATCGAAGGCGGAAAAATCGTGAACGCGATCCCAGATCTCGCCCGCGTTGAAATTGATACCCGATTCTGGAAGGACGAAGACGGCAGGTGGCTCGATCAGAAGATTCAGGAAGCCGCGAAGAAGGTTTGGGTTGAAGGCGTGACCTGCGAGCTGAAGCGCAACTCATTCCTTCCCGCCATGCCGCTCTCCGAAGCTACAAAGGGACTTGTCGGCATTGTGAATCAGGCGGCCGAAAAGGCCGGCTTCACTGCTGAGTGGGTGGATGCGGGCGGCGGCTCGGATGGTAACCACATCGCGGAAAGCGGGGTTCCCGTTGTGGATGGCTGCGGTCCTGCCGGATCGGGACTACACACCGAGCGCGAATATCTGCAGCTTGATACGGTCGAAGAGCGCATCCGCATGCAGGCGAATGTTTACTCGCAGATCTGACAGAAATAACTTCTGCATCACAGGATTTAATTTTTTATTTGAAATAATGCGCAACTTCTTGTAGAATGCATACTCTCTAGCGACGATTAATTTCCTCGCTATCGGAGAAGTGGCCGAGTGGCTGAAGGCACACCCCTGCTAAGGGTGCAGATCAAATATAACTGGTCTCGAGGGTTCGAATCCCTCCTTCTCCGCCAGGAATTGCAAATCCCGAAGGTAAATCCTTCGGGGTTTTTCTTTGCCTGAATATCTGATTTTAACGCGATTTCTATCTATTCCGCCTCGAATGGATGGGAACTCATTACTCTCCCGCTGAGAAAAACAGGCAAAATATTGCCCCCGTTCCCTGGAAAGGAATACGGGGGCTTCGGAACTCTCAGCCAGTAAAAATTGTTCAGCTCTTATCCGTTCTGAATATCGTGCCGTCCGGTCTGACTCCTTCAACCTGCATCAGCTTGAAGAGACGCGTTTCGACACGGATCAGGCGGCTGATGATGTACTCCTGGTTCTTCAGTATCCGCTCCAGCATGGCGCGGGTTTCCTGGTCTCCATAGCTGCCGTCCCGGGACAGATAGCCGCCGAAATTGGAAAGCGTCTCTCGGTAGGAAGCACCGTCTTCCGGTTCGGCGTCAACAATCTTGCTGTTTTCCATATTCCATCCTTTCTGACTCGGTCTCAGGGCAGGCGCTGCAAACGCACTCAAAGTTGTCAAAATTGATTATATCATCCGCACATGGAACGACATCAGTTCTGATTCTATATTTAATTACTGAAAATATCGACCAGAATCTGACAAGCCCCCGAAGTTATCGAGAAAAGGATGAATTTATCGGAAACTTATTTTTTAATATTTGACTGAGTGAGGAAGCTGTAATCTGCATTCTAAGTTTCTGGTGAAGAGAAGAGCGATGCACCTCCACGGTCCGCTCACTGATAACAAGACGCTCCGCGATCTGCCGGCTCGTCAGCCTTGCCGCCACCAGTTCCGCGATTTCGAGCTCCCGCCTTGTGAGAAGAGAGAGCCTCTGACGGAGCACCGCGGGGGACGAAGTCCCTTCCGCATTCTTCAATGACTGCAGGACGCAGGTCTCAATTGCCGCAAGGAGTTTTCCGCTTTCCGGAGGCTTCTGAATGAAATTCGCGGCACCATCAATCATGGCGGTGACCGCCATATCGATGTCTCCGTGACCGGTCAGGAAAATGATGGGGAGGGTGTTTCCGCGGCGGTTCATTTCATGCTGAAGCTCGATTCCTGTCATCCCGGCCATCTGAACATCCAGAATCAGGCAGCCCGGGATGGAAGGGGAATCCTGGGTCAGAAAATCACGGGCGGAGGGATAGGCGGCGCTCCTCCATCCCGCGCATTCCAGCATAAAGGAAAGCCCCTTCCGAAGATCCAAGTCATCATCCACGATGCGGATGAGAGTCTCATCCTGCATTTCTTCAAGATTCTTCATTCCTTTTCTCCTTCACCTGGATTTTCCTTCACGCACTCCAGCTCAAATGATGCCCGGAGGCCACCCTGCGGGATTCTTTCATAGAGAAGATGGCTGCCGTATGAACTGAGAAGCTCCCGGACAATTGAAATGCCAAGTCCGAGACCGCCTTCCTTCGTGCTGTTAAGCGGAGAAGAGAGCCTCGCAAAAGCCTCATCGTCAAGGGCGGGACCGTTATCCAGCACTTCAACACGGATTTTGCCGTTTCCCGGAACAGCGTCAAGCGTTACAGAGGGAGAGTCCGACCCTTCCGCTGCTTCCCCGGCGTTTTTGAGGAGATTGAATACCACACACTCCAGTTCCAGTGGATCCATCCTCACCCAGACATCCACGTCGGCGTGTGATGCGTCGAGCCGAAGAGGTTTCTTTCTCGATACCCGGTAATTTTCCGCCGCCTCTTTCAGTGCGTCACCAAGACGGATCCAGACTCGGCGCCCCTCAAGCCTCGAGGAACGGGCATAGGAGCGCGCATGATCGACGATATCTGAAGCCTTTTTTGCCTGGCGCTCGATCTGAGAAAGAGGTTCCGAGAGTTTCTCCGCAGGACCGATCACCCCCCGCTTCAGCAGCATCCGAAGTCCATCCAGATAAAAACTCATTGTGGAAAGCGGCTGACGCATCTCGTGCGCCAGCATTCCGGACACCTGTCCGAGGGCTCCCATTTTCTGCAGCGCGTCCAGATGCTTTGTGGCGTCAAGCGCCTTTTTCTGCAGCTTCTGCTGCTCATCCATCAGGGCCTTCAGCTGCTCTGTACGACGGCGCACAAGCACGTCAGAGCGCCATGCGTGAAGAATCAGACCGATCGCGGCAAACACCGCGATGATAAAAAGCGGCCAGTACTCGCGAAGCAGCATTTGCACCGTGGTTTCGCGGAGGTAACGGTATTTACCGATCCGAAGCGTCCGATAGAGATGATCGACCGGGAGAAAATCCGTCGCGATTCCCCAGTAGTTACCGTGTGAATCCGGCGGCATATTGAGGATCGCGAGTTCCGCCGACCGGGCTTCTCCCGGCGTCAGACGGTTAGTCCCCGTAATGAACCAGCTGGGGTACAGAGGCGTGCTCCGCCGGCAGGGTTCTCCAGGCTCGGTTTTCTCTCCCACTACAGCGAGCTTTGAGGCAAGATCCGGATGATCCTTAGCCCAGGACTCAAAGAAACAGAGTCTGGCAAACGCGACCCCGGCCTTCCCTTTCGCAACATCCGTAAGCGCTTCAGCGAGATGACTTCCTCCCCCGACAAACTTCACAGAAGAAAAGAAAGTCTCCCAGTTAGGATCAACCTTAGCCACTTCTCCCATCGGAACATAAAACCCGGTGAAAGCGATTGAGGTATTGGCGAGCAGCGTTCTGCCGCGCAGTTCGCTGATATCCGTGATTCCGTCAGATTTCCTCACCAGAATGGCAGCCCCGTCCCCATGATTGGGATCCGGGTAACCGGGCTGCACCAGAGTTCCGAACACACGGACACCGTGGTTCTGCTGCAGCCGATAGGACTGACCAGCGCTGGTGATAAAAAAATCGAGCTTTCCCGCTGTCAGTTCGTTGCCAAATTCCGAGGCAGGAACAAGGGCCACCTCCACGGATCGCCCTGGAAAATGCTTCCGAAGACTTTCCGCCGTCTTCTCAATCACGGCTCCCTTATCGCTTGGCTTCACATAGTCCATTGAAGCAATAACAAGCGGCCGGGCTGATTCGTCAGACGCCTTCCCGCTTCCGGACGCAGGAAGAGCGGCAAGAACACAAAACATCAGAGCAGCAATTTGAGACGGGATCAGTTTCAGCATCATCTGAATCGTAGGAATGAGATCAGGCCGGGGCGATCTCTGGATCTGCCATTATCCCCTAAACACTTCAGCAGTCACAAGGATTCTCCGATAAATCAAGCGCTTTTGCCCTTCATAACCTTACCAGGAGTACTATAGGTCTAAGTGCAAACCATTAAACCGTTAGTAGAACTGATGGATTTAAGGAATAATTAAGAAAACACCTAAAAAAAACGGAGACTCAGCACCATGAAACTACTCAAGTTATGCGCTCTGGGACTGATGCTTGGCGCGTTCTCGCTTTCGAGCGCCTACGCCGCCGACTTCACCGCTGACAAGCATATTGCTGCCGGCATGAAGTGCGAATCCTGCCACGGCCCCGATAAGAAGATCGAGACCCCTGACATGAATCAGTGCGTCAAGTGCCACGATCCGAAGAAGCTCGCCGAGAAGACGAAGGACGTCAAGCCGACGAATCCGCACGACTCCCCGCACTATCATCAGAACCTGGAATGCACGCTTTGCCACGTGGGTCACGAGAAGTCTGAGATCTACTGCAACCAGTGCCACAAGTTCAACTTCAAGATGCCCTGATAGCAGAATGGTGCAGAAAAAACGGTTCCTTCGGGAACCGTTTTTTTATGTCTGAATACTCTCAAGTCGGAGTGACTGAACAACTGGCCCGCCTTCTCCCATAAAAAAGAGATCCGGTGATGGGGAATCACCGGATCTCTCGCGCCTCTCTCCAGGAGAGTAGGGATAGAGGCGCGTGTACTACGGGAGAAAGTTACATCGGCTGCTTATAGGCCTTGGCAGAACGGGCTGCCGTACGGCCGAAGATCATGCAGTCAGCAACAGCGACCGTGCCGAGGCGGACCATGCCGTGGACACCGCCCGTCACTTCGCCAGCGGCGAAGAGACCCGGGATCACGTTGTGGCGGGCATCCAGCACCTGAGCCTTGTTGTTAATCTCGAGACCGCCCATGCAGTGATGGACACGCGGCCAGAGTCTCCAGGCATAGAACGGACCGTTCGCTTCCGTGTTCGGCACGCCGTCCTTGAAGAACTTGGTGTGGAACTGCGGGTCATTCATGGCCTTCATGTAGCCGTTGAACTTATCGTTCTCAGCAACCAGAGCGTCATACGGGATCTTGTAGAAAGCCGCGAGATCCTTCAGCGTCTTGAACTCATGGACAACGCCAGACTTCAGGAGGGAGTCGAACATTTCCTTGGACATGTTCTTGCCCACAGCCTGACCGAAAACGTTCTTCGCGCAGGCATACATCACGACCGGGTGACCGATAGCGACGATAGCGTCGGCACGAACCTTGCGGTTGCCGGTTTCCTGGACGAAGCGCTTCGCATTCGCCGGGTCCCCCATCGGGCCGTAGCCAACGAGCGGCTCAGTCAGAAGCGGAGTCTTGCCGAAGCCCTGTTCATCCGGGCTGGTCCACGGTCCGAGCTGAATCCAGTCCATATGCACCGTGTTAGCGCCAAGGAACTGAGCGTCCTGGAGCGCTTCACCGGTCGCGCCCGGCTGGTTCGTTGAACCGAAGGCCGCGGTCAGACGCGGGTCATGGCTCATACGCATCGTGACGTTCTGAGCAAAACCGCCGGCAGCGAGCAGCACGCCGTTGCGGGCGCGGATGTACTTCACCTTGCCGGAATTGGTGCGCGGGAAGCGGTATCCGGTACGGACCTTGGCACCCAGCACCACGCCCTTATCGTCCTCGATGATGTCTTCGAGGTAGGTGCGGAGCTGAATCGGGATGTTGTATTCCTTGCACTTCGCAAGCATCGGGTTGATGAAGCCGGAACCCATGTGAGCAGTAACGGAGTGGCTGCGCTTCACGGAGTGACCGCCGTGATACGTCACAGCTTCGAACTGAACACCGATCTTGTCACGGAGCCAGTAGAAGTTTTCAACGGATTCGTCAGCAATGTGACGGGCGAGTTCCGGATGGGCGAGACCGCCGCCAGCGCGCAGAATGTCGCTGTAGAGCAGATCAGGATTATCGGAAATGCCGGCCTTCTTCTGCATATCCGTGCCGGCAGCGGCCACAGCGCCGCCGTTGATGATGGAGTTGCCGCCCGGGGTCGGCATCTTGTCGATCACGAGTACGTTCTTGATGCCGATCTGATGCGCTTCAAGAGCGGCTGCAAGACCAGCAAAACCGGTGCCGACGATCAGGAAATCGACGGTTTCATCCCACTTAGCGGGGACCTTCGCGGTCTGGGCAGAAGCCTGACCGGCGGCGGACATAAGACCAGCTGCGGCAATAGCGCTTCCGGCACCAAGGAAATGACGACGCGAAAATTCCATATTTTTCTCCTCTCTCTTTGAATGGCTCTGTGCAGACCGTTTTCACTCACGGTCTTAAGCCAACAATTTAGTTGTACTACTTTCGACTGATCTATAAGCCCTAACAACATAGGCTATCAACATAAGGGTTGATACTCATATAACAGCAACTGTTATAGGGGTTAGCACTGAATATTGGGTGCGGTAGGTAGGTCTTTTGCTCTGCAGACAAAGGAAAAAAGCTACTATTAGCTGAAAAAAAGAACACAGAAAAACAGAGAAAGCGGCGGACAAACTGTTTTATGGAGAGAGAAAATGGCACGTCGTCCCTTCGCCTGGTACGCTGCGGTTGAACTGCCGCGGCCGACAGCATGGTTTGAATCCGGGATTCCCAGAACACCTGTCATACCTTTTATTACTCACGCATTGCATCCCTCGCTTCTGCGGCTGATTGAAAGAGTCGGCACATTGCGGAAACTGAACGCCGGTGAGGAAATCTTCAGGCCCTGTGACCCGGTGGATCAGGTCACGGTTGTCAGGAAGGGCATCACGGGCCGCGCGCTGGGACATGACGGAAACGCGATCGGACTCGCGATCCCTGGACGGTTCGCGAGCGGCAATCTGAATTTTTTCACCGGTTTTCCGTGTTTCGGGCGGTATTTCGCGCTGATCCCGAGCGAAATCATCACGGCTCCCAAGGATCTCCTCAGCCCGGTGCTTCGGGGGAGCCCCGAGGCCGCGCTTCTTTTCGCACGGCAGTTCGAAATGGCAAAGCTTTCTGACCGTCTCGGTTTCGCGATTCTTTCCAGCTGCAGCGTGGAGCTGAGGCTCGCGGCTTTCTACTATGCGTGGGCCGCAAGCTACGGTCATACCGTTCAGGATGAAGCGGGGAACACCTGGATCCGCATGCCACCCCCGATTCAGCGTCACTACATCGCGAACGTCGTGAACACATCGCGGCTTTCCATAGACCGTTTTCTGAAGCAGTGGAAGGATAAGAATCTCTCGAAAATGGTCGGTGAGGAGCTCTGGGTACAGCCGTCTCTCCTTGAACCGATTCACGCCTGGATCTGCGACAAAGAGGAGATTTCAACCCGGGTCCGCCCGGCATCCCTTCTCGACTCTCTCTGGGGGGACAAAATGCGGGACCCGGATTCGGAAACGCAGGCGGTTTCCTATTAACGAAATATCCAATTACGGTTTCGAAGGAAATTTTGCGGTTTGCTCACGCTTCTTCGACAGTGACCGCCGTATCCTTTAAATAACGAAACGTTCCCACAAGGAAAGGAGGAGCTCATGAAGCTTAAGAATGCCGCTGCTGCATTGGCAGCTGCCGCTCTCATGACTGCGACCGCAGCAAACGCCGCGACGAACATCAGTATTTCAATCGGCGACCCGGGATACTGGGGCGTGATTCCCGCCCTCGCCGGTCATGCGCCGAGAGTGTGGAACAGCGCACCTGTTGTTGCAATCGGCGCCGCCGCTGCTGGTGTTGCCGCGATCTACCTCAACGTGCCGGATCGCGAGCGTCTCGACTGGCCCCGCTACTGCGGCAAGTACAACGCCTGCCGCCGTCCGGTGCATTTTGTCCGCAACGACTGGTACCGCAACGACTATGCCCCGGCCTACCGCAAGGCTCATCCCCATGGAATGCCGCCGGGACAGGCTAAAAAAATGAATGGTCCCGGTCACCCCATGCCGCCCGGACAGGCTAAGAAGATGGGCGGCCCGGGCCCCGGTCCGCAGGGACATGGACCTCAGGGACCTGGACACGGTCCGCAGGAACAAGGCCCCCATGGCCCCGGTCCCCGCTGATCCGCGGTTCTGAGCAACTGAAAGAGGATGACGCTACTGCGTCATCCTCTTTTTCGTTCTTCAGAATAAAAAAAGCGGTTCCCGACACGTTGCCCCAGGGGAGAGAATCCCGGGGACGGAACGGAAACCGAAGCCTCAAGCAAAGTAAAAAGGAGAACCCGCACGGCCCTGGCCCGTGCGGGGGTACTGCGGAAATCAGGCCTTGGCGGGCTTGCAGACGTGGGAGCGTTCGTTATAGAAGCCTTCCACATAAACCGTGTGATCACGGCCGACGTGCACAATGCCGAAGACGTTACGCGGCAGAGCGCGTTCTACCAGCCCCTGATTCACAACATAGTGAATGCCGTTGCGGACCGAATACCAGCCGCGGTGATAGTGACCGGAAAGAGCGGCGAGCACCCTGCCGCTCTGCTCCATGGCGCTCACAACGTCAGCCGCGTTCTTGATGAACCAGTTGTTCATCGGTCCCTTGTCCCAGTAGTTGAGATTCTGGTGCGTGAAGACAATGATCGGTTCAGAGCCGGTCGCGAGTTCTTTCTTGAACCACGCAAGTTCCTCATCCGGCACATAGGTCTGAACCCAGTTGAAATTGCCTTCAGAGTAATGGCTGCCCTTCGTGTCCTTGTAGCAGGCGTCAAGCACGATGTACTTCACGCCGCCGCGCACGAAGCTGTAGTAGCTCTTGCCGTTCGCGTCACCCGGGTTCGTCACGTTCGTCACAAAGTCTTCGTAGGTGATCTTGTCAAAGTCATGATTGCCGGCCACATGGTAGCGGGGGCCGTTGGAGCGGCTGAACTCGCGCTCCACCCTACGCAGGAATTCGAGCGTCCCCTCACGGTCGCCGTCATCCTTGCAGTCCTTAAAGTCACCCAGCTCAATCACAAAGTCGAGCTTACGGGTGTTGAAGAGATCCGTTGCCTGACGGAGCTTCGCGAGGGAATGCGCGTAGACGCGGGTGGAATCCTCGTTATCGATGCGGCGGACAGGCTGCACGCTGTAGTGAACATCCGTCACCCAGCCGAAAGAGGAAATCAGATCCTTTTCGGGAGGAATCGTAATGTCGGTGGCGGGGCAGACCGAAACAGCCTTGGCGGCGCCGGCGGCAGGGAGAACAATGAGGGTTGCAGCAGTTTTAAGAAGCGTACGGCGATTGCAGTTCATTTGGTATCTCTATCCTTAAATAAGTTATGGTGTCCGCGGGAGATGCTGACTGATCTCCCCTGAACGCTATGCAGAATAGGGATACTTTTTGACGGCTCCGTTTCGTTTTAATGACATTCGCGTGACACCGACATAAAAAAAACGGGAACCTCTGGCCTTAAAACCGGGGTTCCCGTCATGATTTCAGTTATTCACGTAGATCATTAAAGCGCCGGAGGCACTCCTTCACGGATCAGCTCGGCACGGAATTCCGCGATATCGTGAGTATCTGCGGGAGTCGCGCGGCAGCAGCCGCCGATCACGCGGGCACCCGCCTCGTACCAGGTCCGCACATAGGCGCGGAACGGGAGCGGGGAACCAAACCAGGTCTTCGTTGCCGGGTTATAGGATTCACCGGTATTCGGGTAGCAGATAATCGGTTTCGATGTACCGCGGCGGACTTCCTGAATGAGGCTCGCCACATACTGGGGAGCGGTGCAGTTAATGCCGATCGCGGCGAGCTGCGGGTTCGAGTCGAGTGCCTTCGCGGCTTCATAGACACTGTCACCGCCGCAGGTTTCCTTTCCGTTTTTACAGGAGAAGGCCACCCAGGCGCTTGCTTCAGGCGTGTCTTTCAGCACATCGAGAACCGCCTGGGCTTCGCGAAGCAGCGGGATCGTTTCGATTGCCACAATCTCCGGCCGCTCCTCAAGGAGCAGCGCGAGGCGTTCCGCATGGAAGTCGGCCAGCTCCTTACGCGTAAGTGAATAGTCGCCCGTGTACTCACTGCCATTTGCCAGATAGGCGCCATAGGGGCCGACTGAGGCCGCTACGATCGGCTTCGGGCGGTTCTCTCCGGAGTGACGGCTCCATGATGCGTCGCGCGCTTCGCGGGCAATCACAACCGACTTCCGGATCAGGTCTGCCGATTCATCGTGCGAGAACCCCTTCGCCTCAAAACCAGGAATCGTCGCCTGATAGCTCGCCGTCGCGACAAGGTCGGCGCCCTGATCGTAATACTCTTCAAAAATTTCCCGGATCAGTTCCGGACGCTCATAAAGCGCCTTCGCGCTCCAAAGCGAATCGTTCGTGTCAAAACCACGCTTGGCGATTTCAGTGCCGAGCGCGCAGTCAAGAACCATCAGAGGATAGCGGCTGAGAATGGATTCAATCGGATTCATGGTGACCTGCTCTTGTTTTAATAAAAGCAGGGAAAGCGCCTTTATCCGCACTTTCCCGCTCAGGGGTTAGGGTACCGGGGGTGATCAGGCTCAGTCGTGAAGCAGAGCCTTCGGTGGCTGCTTGCCAAACCACTTGTGATAGATCTTGGCGAATTCGCCGTCCTTCTTGATCTTCGCAAGACCGTCATTGATCTGAGTGAGAAGCTTGGTGTTGCCCTTCTTCACGGCGATACCAAGGTCTTCCTGAGTCAGCGCGACAGGCAGAGCCTTCACAGCGCCGCGTCCTGCGGTAGCCACATAGTAGTCATTCGTCGGGATGTCATTCACTACGGCATCCACACCGCCATTCCGGAGCTCAAGATAGGCTTCATTCAGCTGGTTATAGACGTGAACGTCAGCGTTTTTGATCTTACGGGCAGCCTCTTCACCGGTTGAGCCGATTGAAACACCGAGACGCTTCCCTTCAAGATCCTTGGCCGTACGAATCGTGCGGTTATTTTTCTGAACCACAACACCGAGACCGGCAATGTAATAGCGGTGAGAGAAATCCACATTCTTCGCGCGGTCCGGAGTAATCGTGATGTCGTTGATCGCGATATCAATGTTACCGGTGCGGAGAGCCGGGATCAGACCGTCAAACTGCAGATTGCGGATCTTGACCGCGAAGCCTTCCTTGGCGGCAATCGCCTTGATGATGTCGACGTCGTAGCCGACATATTCCTTCGACTTCAGATCCTGAGATCCGAACGGAGGGTACGCCGCATCCATCGCTACGGTGTAAACAGGCTTGGCTTCAGCTTTAGTGCTGACGCCAAATCCGGAGACGACGGCAAGAGCGCAGGCGAATGAGGCCAGGAGAAATTGCTTCAGCATGTTTTCCTCTCTTTTGAATTCTTTCAACTGAAAAACGGGTGGTTAGCTGGTGAGATTCATTATCCGCCGGGAAACCCGAAAAAGCCGCATGCCCCGCAAGTAATACCGCAAGGATTCCGCGAATTTCGATCTCCGGAGCGGTCTGGCGGCAAGCTCCCTGTGGGGCAGCGTCACCTAAGTTACATCTAAAGAACTAATTCTTACGAATAATAAGAACAGGATCCCGGGCACTCGTCCCGGTGTGGTTCACAAAGGAGAGAAAGTTATGTTCACTATTTCACGCAGGAATCTGATCACGGCTGCTGTGCTGACGGCTGTCACAAGCCCCGCCTGGGCTAAAACCCAGACCATCAATACAGACATTGTGATTATCGGCGGCGGGCTGGGAGGTCTTTCCGCCGGGAGCACCGCCGTGAAGCATGGAGCCCGTGTTGTGGTGCTTGAAAAACTGGGGGTTCTCGGCGGCGCCGGCCACTTCCCTGAAGGTTCACTTGGTGTTCAGACCACCTGGCAGAAGGCCCACGGCATCAACACCACAGTGGATCAGGTGCTTGACGCATCGCTTGAATATCATCATTTCCGCGCCGATCCCGAAGTTCTCCGCGCACTGATCGCCGGATCGACAGACACCATCAACGAAATCCTGAACGAAGCTCATATCGGTATGCGCGGCATCCGCACGATGTACCCGAAAAATGAATCCCTGATGACCTGGCACCTATTCAAGGGTGGCTGCGAGGCGGTTCTCGACTACTACGAAAAGAACATCCGCGCGGCGGGTGACCGCGCACAGATTCTGACCTCTACCCCGGCGCAGAAGCTTCTCACGAATAACGGGCAGATTGTCGGCGTTGAGGCTAAGAGCGCCAAGGGCGATACCATCTTTGTCATGGCGAAGAAAGTCATCATCGCCACCGGCGGTTTCGCCGCGAATAAGGAGATGATCGCGAAGTATGTGGCTGACTCGTCGACCCCGGGCATGGTGGAACCGATCTGGCTCCGCGGCCCGGAAAAGGACGGCCGCACGGGCGACGGCATCAACATGGCGCAGCTGGTCGGCGCGGGGCTTGCCGGCCTGCAGACTGTTGCCGGCAACGCTCCGTACCTCCCCGATAATCCCCCGATCCGTCAGTTCAGCGGTCCGGATTATCTGAAGCAGGGACGCTGCGCGCTCGCGCAGCCCTGGCTCTGGGTGAACCACGAAGGCAAACGTTTCTTCAATGAGTCCCGCGGCTCCGTGTTTGTTGATGTCTACAACGCCATGACCACCGCGGGCGGCGTGATGTACACGATCTTCGATCAGAAGAAGATGGACACCATGGTGAACAAAGGTGCCCTCCTTCCGTTTAACGCGATCGTTCTCGCCGGCGTTCCTCTGAAGGAACTCCCGAAGACCTGGGAAGAAGGCATGAAGCGCGGCTGGGCATTCAAGGCCGACACGATTGAGGATCTGGCAAACCAGATCGGCGTTCCCCCGAAGAATCTTCGCGCGACGATGGAACGCGTCAATAAATTTGCCGCCGAAAAGAGGGATCCGGACTTTGGCAGAAAGCCTGAGCACCTGGAGGCTTTCGATATGAATCACGGTCCGTATTACGCTCTGAAAGGTATCCGCGCGCACTTCCTCACGCTGGGCGGCGTAACAGTCACGCCACGCTTCGAGGCGAAGAACCTGCAGGGCGATGTCATTCCTAACCTCTATGTCATTGGCCAGGATATCGGCGGTCTCTATGACTCAACGTACGACCTTCGCTGCGAAGGCTCGGCTTCGAGTTTCGCAATGACCTCCGGCCGTCTCGCCGCGATCCATGCGATAGACGCGATCAAGGGGAAAACCTCTTCGATGTAGTCCTGAACATGTGACGTCAGCGATCTGAAAACGCCCGATCCGGGGATTCCGGACCGGGCGTTTGCCTGTCAACTCAGCGCGCCGCGCTCAACCCGATCCGCAAAGGCTCGGATGTAAGCCGCGATTTCGCTGCAGCGCGATTCCAGAGCGAAGTGACCGCTGTCCACAAGATGAATTTCGGCATCCGGAAGGTCTCGTCTGAAGGCTTCAGCCCCGGCAGGAATAAACGACGGATCGTTTTTCCCCCAGACCGCGAGAAGAGGCGGCTGATATTCACGCAGATACGCCTGAAATGCCGGATAAAGAGCGACATTCGTCTGATAGTCAAAGATCAGATCTGACTGAATTTCGCCATATTCCGGGCGTTCCGTGTAGTGGATATCCAGCGTATAGCCATCCGGTGAAACGCTTCCCGGTTCCGTGCCGAATGTGTACTGACCGATGATGGTCTGAGGCGCAAAGGCGCTTTTATATTGTTCGCGAAGTTCAGGAGTCGGATGGCGCCAGTACTCGGCTCTTGCCTCCCACTTTTTGCCAAGCCCTTCCTGATAGATATTTCCGTTCTGACTGATGATCCCGAGAATCCTGGCCGGTTCCGACTTTGCGAGCCGAAAGCCGATCGGGGCTCCATAGTCAAACACATAAAGAAAGAACTTCTCAAGCCCCATCTCATCGGCAAACTGCCGGACGATATCAGCGAGATGATCAAACGTATAAGCGAAAGAGGTTCTTGGAGGCATGTCAGACCGGCCAAACCCCGGATAGTCGGGAGCGATCAGATGAAACTGATCTTCAAGCGCCGGGATCAGATCGCGGAACATGTGACTGGAGGACGGGAAACCGTGAAGAAGGAGGAGAGTCGGTTTCTGGGGGCTCCCCGCTTCGCGATAAAAAATATCAAGCCCCTCAATCTTTATTGATCCGTACCTTGTCATAGGTTCTCCTCTGAGATCTTCTGCCGCGGCGGCACTTTCGGGCTGCGCAAATGAAAAATACGATTCCGGCCAGAAATATACCCCCAAAGCTGTGACATCGGCCCCCGCGCTGTGTTATAGATCGCTCAGAGGAGAGTCATTGCTATGGATTTCGTATATTCACAGAGCCCCTGGGTTCTGCCTAAGGATCCGGAGGGAACCGAAAAAATATTCACGGAACACGGCTGGAAGGTCACGTTTAATGATCACGAGGTGATTCCTTTCGGCCTCGAGAAACGGGTTTATTTCATCAGAAAGGGACTTTTCGCCACGCTGGCTGGCGGCGCCGGGGACTTCAGCCGCATGGTCGGGCTTTTTCCGGCCGGCACCACTCTGGGAGCCATCCGCGCTATCTCACAGCCAGGCAATGAGATGCCCCTGATGGCCAAAGCCCTGCTGCCTGTTGAGGCTCTGGCACTCGATATCCCGCTGTATCTCAGGGAACTCTCGCGCGATCCTGAATTTCTGTCTCTTACCAAAACCAATTTCATTCTGAAGGAAGAAGCTCAGGTGGAAGGACTGCTGATGAACGGTCTCCTCACCGTTCCGGAACGTCTCGCTCTGATGATTCTGTCTCTCTTCAAAGCGGGCAACCGCGTTCCTGACGATACTGGCGCACCGCTTCCCGGCTCCATTACTGTCACGGATCTGGCAGCTCTCATTCACAGCACCCGGGGAGTTGTCAGCCGGACACTTTCAGGGTGGGCCAGGGAAGGTCTGATTTCCGAGCAGAATGGCCGATATGCCTACGCCCGGCAGCAGCTTCTCTTTCTGGCGCAGAAAGATCACGTCTGACCGGAACACACACCGTCTTCAGATATCCAGTCGGGCAGGGCCTGAAATGATTTTTCGTGCCACTTTTTATAAAACAGAACTCATAAAAAAGATTTAGTTACATTTCCTCTACCAGTCTTACGTGATTTTGACGCTCTTTTGACAAAATCTCGCTTACTTTCCGTGACACAAAGTTATTACGCCAAGAGAAAACGCCTGATTTGTGATTGCATTAATAACAATCACCAGAGTTCACTTAAACATGACGTTAACCCGTAAGGGTTTATTTCTCCCACATTCATTATTTACAATTTCAAACGGCTGAAATTAAATGCTTCTTTTTAAATATCCGGCTAAAATATTGCCAATTAGCACAATTAATGTAACAATACATTCTAAATAAAAAAGCTAAGATATATAATTGCGGTACCAAGCATTAAATAAGTTTGGCTTTACACAGAGGAACACCTTTAAACTATGAAAATTATTACTGAAATTCGAAGGGAAAATCTTCTCCGGCTTGTCGATCAGTGCGGCAGCCTTGCCGCAATTTCCGAGGCTATTGGCAAAAAGCGTACCGATCCGACCCTCCGCCAGATCAAGATCCGCGCATGCTCCCCGAAGGGCACCGTCCGCAACATGGGACACTTCCTGGCCCGCCTGATTGAAGAGAAACTGAATCTCCCATCCGGCTGGATGGATCAGGACCATTCTCTCGACGATGCCTCACCCGAAGAACGTCTGGAGCTTCGTCAGCGCCGCACCAAGTCGCGTACGTTCTCCCGCGCTCCGACCTGCACGGTCTCCTTCACTGACGGGAAGCCTGATTTCCATCCCCTTGATGAAGTCCGTTATCCTTCCGTCGTTTACCCCCGTCTCTATCTCGCAGACCGCGGATTTGAGCCGAAGGATCTGAAGGGACTGATCGCGGGTGAAGACATTCCCGAGTACAGCATCTGCTCAGGCGACATCGTTGTCATCAATACCGCTGCCGGCGATCCGAGACGCGGCACCATCGGCATCTACGCGTTCCTGATGCCGGGCAAGGATGGCAAGGATGCTGTCATTTATGCAAAAGAAGACCGCGCGCCTACGGGCGGGGTACCGATCGGAAAGGTGATTTCCGTTTCCCGCTTCTTTTAAGAACAGTCAGAACTCTGACTGTCTTCTTTCAAAGCGGCGCTCCCGGTAAGGGACGCGCCGCTTTGAAATGTCTGAACTCCGTGACTCTTTCAGGCTTAACGGAGAAACCGCCAGCCACTCCACTGCCTCGCAGATTGAATCCCAAATGCCCTCACGTCCGGCCGCTGCTCCCGGCACGTTCCACCTCTCCTGAAACTGTCACAGCGTCTGCTATGGAGCAGTCTTAACTCCGCTCTTCCGTTATGTTCAGACCACATTCCGACCCGAAAACGATCGCTTCAAAGCGCAGAGTAGCAGACGTATACAAAATCCTCTTCTGTCAAGGGGTGGAAATTTTTCCACGGGCGTCTTAAGATTCGTATCTCACTCTTTAATTTTTGAATTTTCAGGAAGTTTAATAAATGGCTGCAGTGACTCGTTCTGAACTTATGCTTCTTCTCAGCGAACGGATTCCCGGCATTTCGGCGAAAACCGCGGACGAGGCTGTGCGGCTTATCCTCGAAGAAATGACGCGTGCGGTGTCGAGCGGCCGTCGGATTGAAATCCGTGGCTTCGGCTCCTTCGCGCTCAACTATCGCCCTGCCCGCAAGGGCCGCAATCCCCGCTCCGGTGAGAGCGTTGAAGTCCCGGCAAAGTATGCCGTGCACTTCAAGGCCGGCAAGGAAATGCGCGAAGTCGTCGACCGTCAGGCAAAGGCCGGCGTCCCGATCGGTTCCCCGGAAGGGACTGAAGCCGAGGATGAAGACTGATACCGCCTTCTGATGGCCGCAAGGCCATCAGCAAAACCGAGTGAGCCTCCAGGAACAGAGCTTTCCCGGAGGCTGTTTTTTTGGCAATTCCACATCAGGAAACCAATTTAAAACCTCATCCGAACGGCGTATATTGGATCAAACTGCCTGTCTTTTTTATGTGATCCCATGATTCTCCGCATCATTCTCTTTACCGTTGCGTTTCACATGACCTTTTCGGTTGTGCGCGTTACCGCGAGTCTTGACGCGCTTTCGCACGGATACGGTTCCTTTAAGGTTGGCCTGCTGATCAGCCTTCTCGCGCTTTTCCCAACCTTCCTCTCCATGCCATGGGGCCGTATCGTAGACCGGGTCGGCGCTCGTCTGCCCATCGCGGTCGGCGGGCTGATTCTGCTCGCCGGGGTCATGATTCCGGCAGTCTTCCCGACGTCGCACTTCGGTCTCACACCGCTCGCCTTCTCCTGCGCTCTTACCGGTATCGGCATGATGTCTACCTCCATGGTATCGCAGCAGCTGATGGGCTTCTACTCCAACTCCCACAACCGGACCGCTAACTTTGCCTGGCTCGCAACCGGACAGGCGGCCTCCGGTCTCGTCACGCCAATCCTTTCCGGCATGATCATTGACGCGTTCGGTCACCGGTACGCTTTCTTCTACGGCACAGCGGCGGCTCTGCTTGGGCTCGCAGCCTTTTACTGGAGCCGCAATAAACTCCCCGCTTCCTGGGAGCGGACACGGCTCCGCGACAAAAAGACGGGGGCCTTCGAGCTGCTCTCGCACCCAAGAGTCCGAAATGTGCTCTTCGTTTCCGCCCTTGTTTCCATGGCCTGGGATCTGGAAATTTTTATGTTCCCGGTTTACGGTCATGCGATCGGACTTTCCGCTACCGAGATTGGCTGGCTGATCGGTATGTTTTTCGCGGCGACGTTCGCAGTCCGATTTCTCATGCCGCTGCTCTCAAAACGCATCTCTGAGTGGCAGTTCCTTGTCGCCGTTCTTGCGATCGGCAGCTTTGCCTACATTCTTTTTCCGTTCTTTACAGAGCTTGGGCCGCTGCTCATCGTCGCGTTCATTCTCGGTCTGGGGCTCGGCGCGAGCCAGCCGAACGTCATGAGCCTCCTTCAGACCCAGAGTCCGAAGGGACGGGTCGGCGAAGCGCTCGGCATCCGCACGATGCTGACAAACCTTTGCCATACCGTGCTTCCGACCGGATTTGGCCTTCTCGCATCAGCTGTAGGCGTTTTCTGGATCTTCATCGCAATGGGGGTCATCATGGGCGGTTCCGCCGTGCTCGCGCAGTTCAGAGACCGGTCAGATGAGGTCACGGAAGAGGAAGCGTAATCAAAAACATCGTTTTATCGCATTTTCGCCTTGCTAAAAAATCCCTGAAGTCCTATGATTCGTAGCCCTTTTTTGATTTTTAATGCTTCTAGGATTTTGAAATGCCGTCCCCCATCACCCGCTCTGAACTGATTTCCATGCTGAATGAACGCCTCCCCGTACTGTCGAACAAGTCAGCTGACGAAGCAGTGCGCATCCTCTTTGAAGAAATGGGAAAGGCAATTACGAGCGGCCGCCGGATTGAAATCCGCGGCTTTGGCTCCTTCTCGCTGAACTACCGTCCTGCCCGTATCGGTCGCAATCCGCGTACCGGCGAGAGCGTTCCGGTTCCGCCGAAGTACTCCATTCACTTCAAGCCAGGTAAGGAAATGCGAGAAGTGGTGGATTCTCACTCTCGGAAGCCTCTCGCCGAATAATTCAGGCCTGTTGCTTTCATAAAAAAACCTGCCAGCGCTCATTCGCCGGCAGGTTTTTTTCACCCTGTTCCAGACCTGGATAAAAAGAGAGCCCGCTCAAATCCATTACGGATGGGCGGGCTTCATAAAAACATATATGAGGAGCGTCAGGCACAATTTGCGGCACCTAACGGAAGTAATTACAGCATTTTTTCTTTATAAACCGGACGGTATACCAGCTTGAATCCTGTGTTGTTTGATATCAGGAAAAGAAAACCAGAATCTTTACATTTCCCGGAATCTTCCAGAACTGCCGGTTTCAGCCGCTCCGGTGCGTAAGTTTCCAAGTTATCCACAGAAGAGTGGAAAAATCACTGGATAAGTTGCTTAACCTGAAAACAGAGCAAGATTAAAAAAGACTGCCTAAAAAATAATCAGGTCTCTGTGAGAGGCCTGATTCCCTGGAAAACCGCGTCAGAGAGCTGTCAGACGATTCCTGATACCCGATCAAAATACCCGGACAGTTTTTCCATTCCCCGCAGGCTGATGTTTGAAAAGAATTCCGGATCCGTCTTCACCACTGCCTCCCGGATCACTGACTTCTCCCGATCTGTGAGATGGGTCCAGGTGGCGAGGTCGAAATGAATCTCAGGATGCCCCTCAGAGACGATCCTGAGCCGATAGGTCATCGCTTCCATTCCTTCAGCCTCAAGCGTCTTACGTATGGCCTCCTCTGCCTTCTTAAGCCTCTGAAGCACAGGTTCAGTCGGTGTCATACCGTAAGGAAAACGCGTAAGGAGGCAGGGCTCAGGAAGCTGGTCCGGGCGTTCCATTCCGGTTTCAGCCGCAAGACGGTGAATTTCAGGCTTACCAAGTTCCGCTACCGCGAGGGGCGAATGAATACCGAGTTCCTTAAGCGCGATCATACCCGGGCGCCAGACACCCGCTTCTCCATCCGTATGGTTTGTGCCGTCACAGAGCGGAAGATCACCGGCTTTTTTAAGAAGTGCCGTGAAAACCGCCTTCTTGCAGCCGTAACAACGATACTTGGTGCCGTCATGCACTTCGGGTACGTTTAGAGGATCCAGCTCAAGAGTCCGGATTTCGAAGCCGTTCTCCCGCGCCCAGCGATACCCTTCCTCTTCATTTCCTCCAACATGGGAGCCGGTGACGTGAAGCAAGGTCGGCGTGAATCCAAGAAGTTTGGAGGCATGAGAAAGGAACCGGCTGTCGAGCCCGCCCGAATAAGCAATAGCAAAACGCCCCTGAGGCGCCACATCTTCCAGCGCTTTACGTAGCCGCTCCAGCAGCCCGTTCGCTTCGTTCGATAAACCTTCCATTACAAGGCTCTCCTTAAGCCGCAGAAATTGACAGAGGAAGCAATCGTTTCGGAGTCTTCCTTACTATCTATCCACACTGAGTATGAATGGTATAAGCATACCGATTCCGACTTACTCCGAGTGGATCTTTTCTCGCTATTTCTTGTCGGATTTTCTCGTATGAAGAAAAATTCCCTGAAAAAAGAGGAGAACATTGCTGTTCTCCTCTTTTTAAGGTTTCCCGGACTACTTTCAGAAAATACCGCCAGGGCTTTCTTCATACCCCATGAAGCCCGGAATGTCCTTAATGATGCCGTGGACATGCGTCAGCACTTCCTCGATGAACTGACTGATCAGAGGATCGCGCTCACGGGTCGGATTCACCTCCTGATAAATCGGAACGGCGGGGAGCTTCCAGTCGGTGAGAATAAGCTTCAGATCACCGGTCTTCAGGTAGTTATCAACCATCAGGCTGTTGATGTTCGCAAGAACCCCTTCGCCGCCAAGGGCTGAGGGGACGAGCGGCAGATACGCACTGGAACGCAGCGACGGATTAATACGGACTTCGCGCGTTTCGCCATTCTTTGTAAACGTCAGAGTCGTCCCTTCTCCGCCCGTAGGACGGTAGAAGAAGAAAACCGGCGTCTTCAGAATATCCTCTGGTTCTTTCGGTTCACCGTACTTCTCTATATAAGAGGGGGCTACTGCGAGCACGGGATGAAAGGAGCAGATCGGCTGCAGACGGTTCTTATCGCGTCCCGTCGGTGTCCCGAACCAGTAGCAGAGATCCGGTTCACCCTTGATTTCTTCCGGTGTGTCGTAGATCTCGAAATAAGTCTGCGGATAGCGCTTCTGAAAATCCGTGATAAGTCCAATCAGATCACAGTCCGCGAGAACTGACGGGCAGGTGATGGAAATCTTCTGAGGGGGCTCTTTCTGGCTGCGCTGGAATGAGGCAAGAAATGCGTCGTATTCCGCCAGAATATGGCTGATGTTTGCGAAAGCCACGCGTCCTTCGGGGGTGAGTTCAAGCCCTTGGTTGGAACGGAGAAGAAACTTCGTTCCCATGGTCGTTTCGAGCTTATCGATACGGCGCGTGACGGTTGACGGGGCAACGCCGAGGTTCTGTGCGGCAATCTTCATCGACCTGGCTTTCACCACGTCGATAAGCATTCGCCAGTCGTTCAGCTGATCCAGTTGAAACTGTTCGTTTGCTGGAGTCCTCATAATTTTTATTCTCCAGATATTGAAATTCGCCGAAAACCAAAATCTGGCCGTTCTCTCCGTTATCCGCTGTCGGTTTCCGCTTGCGGTATGTCGGAGCAGAAGCTCTGCCGGGAAAGCGTGAGACTGATCGCCCGAGCGCGTGCTGAAATGAACCAGATGATACGACCCCGGCTCTGTCCGGAGGTTTCCCGGACTCGCTGCCTGCCGAGGGTTACGGCGGCCAGACGGCTGGGTCCGCCCTGTGTGACGCGGCTCCAGACGCCGTACCTGGAAGCTCGCGTTTGGTGAATGCCCGACTGCTTATCTGGAATCCTGCCGAGAGGTTTCTCAGCTTCTTCCCGGGTCTTCTGCGGGGCGTAAGCCCTCTTGAATCAGACGCTCCCGACAGCCGTGGCCGCGGGGAAATGACCGACCTGCATCATTCTTCCGAAGTATCTGAGATCAAATCTTATCATATGGAATGCTGTCGATAACCTTTCAAAAATAGGGAATTGCGGGCGATTCCCAATCATGCGTTTCAAACTTCACCCAAAAGAACACCCCCGCAATGCCCGGCTTGGAGGAAGACCATGCCAGACACTGCGGGGGCTGCGACCTCAGGAGTTTTTCAGATTCAGAAGTTGGCGATCACGTTGCCCTTATAGGACTTATTGATGTACGCGCGGACTGACGGATCCTGATAGGACTTGACGAGAGTCTTCACCCAGGCAGCGTTCTTGTCCTTCTCGCGGACCACGATGTAGTTGATGTAGTTCGCCGTGGGCTTCTCGACAAGAATCCCCTTGCGGGTCTTTGAAAGACCGGAAATGTAGGCATAGTTGCCATTCACGGCAGCGGCATCGAGATCATCGATCGCGCGCGGCGTCTGTGCCGGGTCCAGTTCCACAATCTTCAGCTTCTTCGGATTCGAGACGATATCAAGCGGCGTTCCGGTACGGCCCGCGGAGGGTTTCAGCTTGATAATGCCCGCCTCCTGCAGCACGTAGAGCGCGCGGCCTTCTGTCGACGGATCGTTCGGAATCGCAATCCGGGCGCCGGTCGGGATCTCGCTGAAGCTCTTCCACTTCTTCGAGTAGTGGGATCTATTTATACTTATAATCAATAAGTTAATAAATATATGCCGTAAATTTGTTGTACCAACTTCGCCCAGAACCTGGGGCTTCGACTAAAAAATGTTAGACTTCCCGCGGTTGAACAACTCCATATTTTTTCGTCTCCTTAGGAGGCGGCTATGACTGTCAGAATTATGAATGAATCGTTTTCAATCCAATTCATCGGAGAGGCTTTTGATAGCAATGAAATCTCGGCCTCTGCTCTGGCTCAGTCTTTGCTTGCGCTGGATGGTCTTGCAAAGAAAGCGGCAGAGGTTGAGTATGGGAAGGATTCGGAAGCGGAAATCAAGGTCAAGGCCGGATTCCGAAAAGGGTCTTTTATTATCGATCTTATAGCCAGATGCCAAAGCAACCCCGAAGCAGCCGTTAATGTAGGGGCAGCGGCGGTAACCATTGGCGCTGGAGTTGTCGGACTCATTAAGAGCGTATTTAAGCTTGGTAAATTTTCTCGGGGCGAGAAAATCACGGCTATCCCCAAGAATGAAACAGAAGTTTCTGTTAGAAACGAGATTGGTGAAACAAGCACCTTTAATCTGAAGGTTGTCAATATCTATAACTCGAGCCGAGTCCAGTCTCAGCTTTCTCGGCTCACGCAAACTCTCGACCTGGATGGAGCGGAGTCTATAAAAATTTATACAGATAATAACGACGAACAGGCAGAGACGATAACAAAGGAAGAGCGGAGATTTTTCCGCCGTGAGGACGGAATCGTCTTGACGGATAATGAGGCTGAAGTCATTCTTGAAATTATTGGTCCTATGATGGATGGATCTTCCAAGGGGTGGAAATTTAGCGAAGGCACCGATGGTATTGATTTCTTCGCGTCTGTTGAAGACGAAGATTTTCTTAGTAAGGTTAAATCTCGTGCTATCAAATTTGAGAATGGCACCGCTATTCGTGCGATTTTAAGAACCGTGCAACGAAAAAATATCAGAACGGTTACAGATCGCTCGATTGTTGAAGTAAAAGAGGTAATCCCGCCTTCCAAAAATCTTTTTTAGCGGATCGTTTCGCTTCAAGGAATCTTTGAAGGATAGCCCGGCGCCTTTATTGGATCGCTTTCGCCATCGTATCCTTATCCGCGGCTACTCTTGTAAAAAGCTCCGCACCTTCTCCAGCCAGCTCCGCGCCTTCTCCGAGTAGGCTTTCGCATCGGGCGAGGCGCTCTTGAGTACGGTCTCCGGTATCTCTGGCTGCTTGCAGATCACTCTTGGCTCTGGTGTCTGCGGCGTCGCGCACCCGGACAGCGGTAACCCGCACAGCGCGAGCGTCAGATAAAGCCTTGTCTCGCGCGGCAAGCGCATCAGCCAATTGCCTTGCTTGTTTCTCATAGCGTTCCTGCGCCTCCTTTTCTACCGCCCTGGTCTGCTTCTGCCAATCAGATTTAAGCTCGCTGATCTGAGCTTCATACTTCTCCGCCGTCGAGGATCTCCCCCTGGAGTACCCCCAGAACGCAGACACTATCAAAGCGCCAATGATGACGCCGGCGATGACCAAATTCTTTTTTATCATTCCTGCCCCTTCATACAGATCCGATACTCTTTTTCCCGCCGATTCACCAGCCCCGGGTGCTTCTTATTTTTGAAGTAGCACCAGCGCCTGATTTCGGTGCAGGCTCCTTTGTAGTCCTTGCGGTTCAGCTTTTTCACGAGTGCCGAGCTACAGAATTTCTTTTGGCCAATGTTGTAGGTCAGACGGAGATAAGCGTCGAGCTCCCCTTCCGAGAGCGGCACTTTGACACAGCGGCTGATCCCTGTCTTCGCCATCTCGGTATCCCGGTACAGTCTCAGGAGCGCCTGCGTCGGCTCGATAGTGTCCCCTTTCTTCACGCCGGCTGTTGTCCCCCATCCGATAGTGGGGACGTCTCCTTTCACGGGGACATAGGCGGTTGAGCTATAGCCCTCGTACCCGGCGATCCCTACCAGCGTGGCGGCGGAAACGGTCATTGCGGTGATCTGGTAGCGGCTCATAGAAACCACTCTTTAAAACAGTGAGCCAGGAATAAACAGCCAAATGACAAGGCGAAAAGGCAGCCTCCCCAACGGAATATCCGCGTCACCCACGGTAAGTCAGAATCTCTTTTCATAATCAGCCACTTCAAAACCGGTGCTAATACCGCTATAATCTTTCATGTACAAACTTTGTGCGCACAAATTTCCTTTCCCCGGAAGAGTTCCCGCTCTTGCCGGGGATTTCTTTTTCAGTCTTTCTGCCTGTTGTCCTCCCGGATCTGCTTCTCTCTATCCCGCCGGTAGCGCGCGTTCAGCAGGAACTTCACGCCATTCCATGCGCCCGGGAGCGCGTTGAAAAGCAGAAGAAGCGTGTAGATGATCGTGAGCATGATCAGGACGTCGTTCAGCGAAAACCCGCAGAACTCCGCCGCCGTCACTCCATAGGCCGGCGCGGCCTTGGCTATCGTGGGCTTCGCGAAGAATGCCGCCACCACACCGCCCCCACACCGCCCCCCTTGTTTCTTATCCATCGTGTCTTCCTTTTAAGATCCGCTTTCGAAAGTCTCTTTTCCGTTCTCGTCAAAAGTCCGCTCTTCGCCAGTCAGACCGTTCACCCACTTATCGAGCGACACGGTCTTTACGTGGAACTTTGAAATCGGGGAAAGCGCGTCCGTGATTTTCTTCTGGAGACCTGAGGAATCCGCCTCGTCCGCGATCGCCAGAATCTGTACGGAATATCGGTTGTATGTCGTCATGATGTGCTCCTAGCTTTTAGCTAAACCAAAAATCGCGGGCCTGCCAGCCCGTATCCGCCGCGTCATTCCACACTCGCTGAAGCACACGAAGGCCAACAGAAACCCCAGCGGCGTAGACGTCAACCTCATAATGGGCATAAAGCGCTATGGAAAAAACACGGTTGGGGTGCGCATCGCACCCGCCTGAATAGATAGTGAGAGAATCGGTCGCCGAGTTTGGCGGCAGCGCTTTGCCCCACGGCGCCCAAGACCTTGTTTGCGTACGACTCTTCGTGTTTTTCAGATTCGCGGTGGAGTTATCCAGATACCCGATAGTCCCTTGAGCTTTTTTCCCCGTATTCCCGTTCAGTGCCTGGATAGCAAGCGCCCAGCTGCAGCCTGTCCCGTACGCCGTACAGCCGACGTTCAAAAAGCCATAAGCCTTACGTTGATACCACGTACCGATATAGTTTTGCGCGTCGTCCTGCGTATACTCAGCTGTCCCGATTTCTTCGTTGTAGTAGGTCGTCAGGTTATCAAAGCGGCCCTGCATCGAGGCTGCGGCATAATTTCCTCTCAGGTACCCGAGGTCGGTACCTGCAGGGTTCATCAGCCCAACAGAGTACCCGAGCGGCTTAGCGCTCGAGTACCGATTCCCCAGATCCCGCCCGCCTGGCGCCTGGAACCCGATTGTCCCAGCATTCCCGTTATTCACGAGAAAGATAGCGTCGAGGTCTGTACCCGCGGAATTGAAGTAACCGGAGGTCATACCGCAGCCTCCAGTGCTTCAACGCGCCCCCGAAGGCGGTTCACCTCATCTACAAGCGCCGCGACTACAGCGCTGTAGTCAAGCGCCAGAAAGCCCTCTTTATCCTCTGCTACGGCTTCGGGGATAACCTTCTCAACCTCCTGAGCGACAAGACCGACGTGTGTCTTACCGTCGTCTTTCAGCGCATAGCGGTAGGCGGTGAGACCTGAAAGATCAGGGTGTATCGGGGCCAGCCCAGTTTTCTTCCTCGCGTCAGAAGTCGCCTGGAAGGCGGCCGCTCGCATCGTCCCAGTGCAGCTTTGGTCTCCGTAGCTCGTAAGGATCCGCGCCCAGCTGTTGGCTGGATGCGTGCCCTCGGCCAAAGACCACCAGCCGCCGTCTGGAGCATAAAAATCGATACTCTTGTTTTGGCCGTTATCTGCTGCGAAGGCCCCGGCTTTGACAATTCTGGTTACCGTCAGGCCGCTATTGACGTTTACCTGCGACGAAAAAGTTTTAGCCCCGGTGATCGTCTGAACGCCATCAAGCGTCACGGCGTTATTCGCGTCCTGTTTCGTGGCGATTGAGCCTGAGAGCGTCGAATTCAGCCCCATGACGTCAGACTTCAGCGCCACGGGTACAGCGCCTCCGGCTTCGCCCGTCATGATGTACGGTCGCCATCCTGACTGGTAGGAGATGACAATCTGCCCGGGGAGACCGGCGTAAGTGCCGATCTCCTCCTCTGCTCCCTTCATCTGCGCTCTGCGCTGTGATTTCTGCGCTGCCATAGCCTATCCCCCTACTCCACAGAGGCCACGACAAGATCTCTGTCAGCTTCAGAGGCGGCCCAGATGACTGCACAGGTCTCAGGAGAGGGCAAGGTAAATGAATACCCAACGACAGAACTTATAGTTACGTCTGTAGTCCATGTGGCTCCGTCAGTAGTGGCATACGGGGTGAGCTTCTTCAGGACAGCGATAGCCGCTGTAGATACGGAGGTGGCCAAGTATTTTGTGCCACTTCGAGAAAGCGATACCTGCTCAATTCCCTCGGGAAGTGTAGGAGAAATAATCCCCAAGACGGGTGAAAGCCTCCAGAAGGCACATTCTGCCGGAAGAGTATTAGTAGCCTCTGTTGCTGAGACCACATAATCTTTATTGAAATCCACTGTGGCACTAGCGGTGGTTTGCGTTTCTCCGTCGATAATCAGGTGCCCCGGTTTATAGCCATAGTCAGCCACAACGGACAGCGAAAGGGAGCTGACTTTCGGCGTCATCGTTATATCTTCACTGGAAGAACTGTTACCGGAGAGACCTAATGTATTAGCCGTTACATTGATCGTTTGGTTTGCAGTCTGCTTGAGCGTAACGGTATACCCCCCACTGTTCGAAGTCGTCAGAGCGGTGATAGCATCAGCCATACCAGAGGGCTTATAGGTCATCGTGCTTCCGTTCTTCGCCCGGATAGCGTTTGCGATCGCTGTGTAATACTTCGGCTCTGTCAGAACTTTCGTCATGATTTAGTACCCCGTGGAATCGCCGTCAGTGATCGCGGAAATCGCTGTAGTAATCGCCGCGTCCGCTTCAGACTTGGTGTAGTAGTTTGAGAGATCTACCGACGCACCAGAGCCCGCGGCGGATACTTTGCTGTCAACCTCAGCCTTGGTGTAGGCGTCCGTGATGCCGTAGCCCGCGAGCGTTGTGGCTTTCTTCGCGTAGTCGGCAAGCGCTGAAGAGAGCGCGTAGTTATCGAGCTCCGCCTCAATCGTCGACTTGCACGTGGCCAAAGCTTCCTTGACCTTTGCTTTGAGGTCTGTAAACGTTACCGTCATAGCTACACTCCTTTGATGAATTCATCGCATGCCTCGTAAATCGAGGTCATGAATGAGTTAAAAACTTCGACTGTGGTAATGGATTCGGGGACTATTGATGCGGCTTTCTCTGCGTTTACCTTGGCGACCAGAGCCCATGATTTGGCGGATTGTGTTTTCCCGGTCGAAGAATCTGCATCCTCGGTACCGTCAGGCGACTCTTCTGACACGGCCCAGGCTTTGGCATCCATCGCATACGTTGCCGCCTGAATCCCTGCGGTAGCGGCAATCTTGATGTTTTCCATGTTCTCAGCGCAGGCTTCGATCGCGGAGGACGCGGACGCCGCCACACCTTCGGATTCGTCCGCGATATAGCCGTAATCCATGTCGCCTGAAGTGAGCTCTCCGAGCAGGTCCGCTCCTACCGCTTTAACTCCATCGGTTGATTCACTTACTTTCTTAATAACGTCCGTTATCTTGGTGAGGCTCGAGATGTCGTCCAGGTGATCTTTAAGCCCCGTATAGGCGGCGGTAGCCGTAGACTCAGACGCTGCCGCGCTTTCAGCGGAAGCCTTCGCTTCCAATGCGTCCGCCTTGGCGGATTTCGCCGCTTCTTTGGAAACTGCCGCCCATTCTTCCGCGTGATCCGCGAGCTTGAATAGGCTTAATTTCATCTCGGTAGGCGTCGCCGGATCCGTTGGCTCAATAACGATCGCGCGGTCGATACGTTCCGAGAGCTGCTGCACAAGAGCAACCGCCCGGTCAGCCGATTGGTTCAGCACCCGAGGGTCAAAACCATCGTGCGTTGTAAGCACCATCGGCTGAATCTCTGGAATAGCGGATAGGATCGCGATTCGAGCCCCGGATGCCGGCGCTGTAGTCAAAATTACTACACCTCCTGGTGCGTTATTCTGGTCAGCGTTAAGGGAAACCGAGTAGTCCGTCGAATACCGCAATTTTTTGCTGATGTCAGAGTTTTTGCCGGTTCCTGTATAAACCGCGATATCTGAGGGCGAAAACACGCTGAAAGCGAAGGAATACTGCGTTACGGAGCCATCGCTTTCATACGTTACTTTTCGCCGAGTGCTGTCAAGCGCCATTTCGTTTCTCCAAAGATGGAGAAATCTTGCGCCCCCTGCCACGCTTCAAGTATCAATATTTCGAGTACCCCAGGATGAGCACCAGCGGATTATCTGTCTTTCCGTCTTCCAGCGCGGAGGCACCCGATATCGCCCGGTTAACGGGGACCATGGGGAGCCCCGCCCACTCGCCAATGACTGAGAGCAGCGCTTTGGCTAGACCCTCATCCAACTCCCCTTGACTTATCTGTTGCACCAAGCGGAGCGCGTCGGTAACTTTGCGCATACCGCCAGGGCCCGAGTAGCCGAGAGGCGCCCCACCGCCAACGATTGTTCCGACGGTATCCGATATCTCCCGAAGCCCCACCAGAAGCCCGAGATTGAAGCCAACAGTATTTCCCGCCGCCTTTCTGAGCGTCTTGGAGAGCCATTCATCATCATCGTCTTTGCCGCCGCTCGCCGAGGCTTTGAGCCCCTCCCGGACAAAGGTTTCCAGCACTGGCTGCAGGACCATCACCAGCATCATATTGAATGCGGCTCTCAGCGCTGAATCCGTTTTCCTTGTTACTATCCCGATGTTGTAGGCGGTGTTGAAGAACGTATAGAAAACCGTAAACAGCTTGCTCCAGGCTCCGCCGCGCTCCACGCCCGAGAGATCCATCAGCCGCCCGCTGCCCTGCGCCTCAATCACAGTGCGATCCGCCATCGCTACAGCGCGGGCGTCGGTATTCCCCTCGGAAAGCGCTCTGTTATAAGCGCCAAGCCACGTAGGAATATCTACTAGCATCTGCATGAAAATTACCGGGAGGTAGGCGACCGTCTGCAGCTTATCCTTAACGGAACCAACGTTTCCCACGGCATGCGCCTGAATCTCAGCCACTTCGCGGAATCGGGTTCTCATGCGGTCAGCCATCATTTCTGACTTCTGAAGCGTGAATTTCCGGGCTCGGCTCGGGTTGGCGATAAAAGAAGCGATGCCCCGGGCGGACCACTCAGGCCCCAGCACCGCGACTGACTGCAGCATGCCGATCGGCTGGATCAAAGCGGTCACTAAATTCAGACCAACGCCAGCCAGAGAAACGTTGGATCGGAGTACGTTAGCTACCGTATCCATCGTCCGGCTCTGCTCGCGGCCATTTACCGCGATATCCCGAAGCCACTCATTGATGGCGCTCATCGCGTCCGCGCCCCAATACCGCTTGATTTCAGCCGTCAGCTTTGACTTCGGGCCGAAGATCCGGGAGGCGTCCGCAATGATTTCCCGGAAGCAGATATCGTGGATAACAGAATCTATCTCTTCGAACCCCGCACGGGTGGTAAGCGTCAACGGCTCTTTTACCGTGGCGGCTCTTGCCTTGGCGTGCGTCTGATCCGTATAGGGACGCAGGCGCTGTGCCGCGGCTTCCTGAAGACTCGCGCTGGCGTCTACGGAGGACTGAACCCCATGCGCCGCTTTACGGTCATAGGCGATCGGATAATAACCGCCTTTAAGACTGATAGCCGTACCACCGACGGCAATCTCAACCGCCTGCGGTTTCGCGAGCTCAAGAGGGCGGTGTCCTACCCGGGACTCCAGAGCGCGCAGGTCTTCGCCGTACATCCCGAGCGCATCCCATACCCCCTGCGCGGCTTCGATCTCCTCCTTGGTAAGCGTCTCGCCAATAAGCGTGGTTACCTGCTCAAGCGTCCAGGGTTTCCCTGTTTTATTGAAGGAATAAAAAGCGCTGCCGTCCAGGAGTCGCTGTCGGTTCGCTTCTGCGCCAAGATTAAGGAGCATCGTGAGCACTTCAGAGCGCGACACGCTGGCGTCGATCACTTCGTGGTACACGCGCTTATGATCTTTTGTTGCGCGGTCCAGCGGCGCGTAGGCTTTGGCCAACCGCTTAGCCGCCTCTGACCGCATAGCGATCTCTTTATCCGCCGCCTTATCGAACTGGGAGACCACAAGGTCAAACATCTTCCCGAAGCGACCGCCCGCGATAGCGGCAAGGAGCGAGGGGATACGCGCGTGCGCCAGTCCGATTTTACGGATGGCGTCTTTCACCTTAGCCGATCTGCCTTCACGCTCAGTATTGTCCTGCTCCACCAAGCCGTGCTTTGCCGCGTTCGCCGATACCTCAGAGGCTAATGCCTCGACTGCTTTATCCAATCTCTGAAGACGGCCATTTACACGAATCTCGTTACTCCGTTTTCCCAGCGAGGCGAGATCCTCAAGAAAGTTAATCTGAGCCTCAACCTGGTTCACTGTCCGCTGCCCCATTTCCTGCGGCGCCGTCACAAGATCTTCAGAAAGCTCGGGAACGATTTCACCCGCGTCCGCCCTGCGATGCTTCGCAAACTCGGCGTACGATTCCCCCTTCAGCTCGTTTTTGGCGCCGCTCCGGGTGAAGCCCCACTCGGCCATCAATCGGCCGATCTGCGCGGTATAAGCGCCTTCCACTCCGGACGCTTCTTTTCGACCGCCAAACCGTCGGCGAAGTTTCTCAATGCGCTTCCTGATCTCGTCGCGCTTCTTCTGCAGTTCTTCCGCTTTGACCGTCTGATAAAGCTCTTTACGCTTAAGCTCCGCGGCTTTCCGGGCGTCGCGCGGGATCCGCTCAATAACGGTTTTCCCGGCCTCGTCCTCATGCCTTCTGGAGAAACCCGTCTGGTATTTCCGGGATTCACGGCTCAAAGCCGCCGCAGCTCTTCTCGCTTTTTCAGGAATCAGGTCAGCAAGCGTCGTGCGCCCAATCTGCGCTGTCGCGATATCCCGGAAAAGAGAAACGGAGACCCGGCGATCTTCCCCGTTTCCCTCCATCAAATTGATCTCGGTCGCGAGGAGCCGGGCGGTAGCCGGATTGAAAATCGCCTCTGCTGCCGCCTGCTTCATCCGCTTTTCGCTGGAGAATTCTCCATACTCTTCAAGCATCCGAGCTCGCGCCCGGTCTTCCGCCACGTCCTCCGGCCTCTGGACCGCCGCCATTTTTTTCACGAGTTCAGAAAGCGACGAGTACCCAAGCTCGCCCGCGAGGGCGTCCCCCGGGACGATGACCCGTCCACCCCCCTTTTTCAGGTCTTTCGGATCCGCCAGCATTTCGGCGTTTTCAAGCTTCGTGAGTTCTTCTGCCGTCAGCCCCGCGGCTTTCGCCTCTTCGCGGCTGATCTTCGGCGCGTAATTTTTCCCATCCCGCTCTTCACCCTCTGATAGCAGCTGGAAGGTCTGATAGTCTTTCGTTTGGGTGTAGCGGTCATACTCCTCATCCGAAAGCCGGCGCCATATCGCTTTCGCCTGCTCTGTCATATTCTTAAGGATCTTGTCTTTAAGCCCTGAGAGATAGCGCATGTCCCGCATGCCACGGGCGGTCAGATCTTCGTTCGCCGTATCAATCGACTCTTTCATCAACGCGAGATACGCCTGGTAGGCAGCTTCCTCATCGAAGTCTTCACGATGCAGCGCCTGGTAAAGATCGTAGCGAAGCCGTGCCTCGGTCTGAGCCTCTTCAGCGACAAAGAGCCGGTCGAATATCTGCCGGACGTCGTCATTCATCTGCGAACCTGGAACCGCTGTCATGAAGCCATAGATCGCTTTAAGCCAGTTCGCGAAACGACGGAAGAGCGACTGAAGCCCAGCGCTCGGAGCCCGGCCATCTTTGAGATACTGCTCAAACGTACGGGCGAAACGCTCCTCCGCCGGGCGGCGCTCTTCAAGCGTCGCGTTGGAGAAAGCTTCAAGCGACTCATACCCCAGCCACGTCACCGCGTCATCTACCGAGTCTACGAGATGCATCTGACCCGGCGTCAGCCCCGACTGCCCTTTCAGCTTCAGCGCAAGCGCTGCCCGGGCGCCGAGGAACCAGTGCCCCGTCTCGTGGAGGAACGTCGAGCGGTCAGCGTTAGCCCAGAGCAGGATAGCCCGTGCGCTGGGGAAATACTCGCCTTTCGAAAGCTCGTTCGGGTTCTGCTCCTTGACAGAGGCGTTTGAAGCTCTTTCTAATTCTTCCTTTATATTTTCATAACTTTGTGCTAATTTAGAGATGTGGGTTGTAGCTGAAGAGATGGCGCTATCGCGTTTTAGCTCTTCCTCTGCCCAGGTGGACAGCGAGGTAGAATTTTCTACCTCGACTGCCTCCACCGAATAAATCTTGAATCCCTGCTCCCTAGCCGCATATTCCTTTACCGTAAGCTTAACGGGGTACACAGCTCCTTCATTAACCATCAGGCTTACGTATCTGTGGATGCCCAAAATATTGGGATCGCCCGCTCTATCCGCCTTAGTCCACAAGCGCACTGACTTTGTAAACAGAGAACCAACGTTAGCCACCGCGGTAGCGTGCGCAGCGGGGCTGACCGATTTCTTTGTCGCCGAGGCGCTGGTCATCTTTCTTAGATTGGCGTTTGACACTGTGGCTGTGACGCCGTCCATTTCATTTACAAAAGGCGTGCCCACCTGAGACTTGACGACGCTTTTAGCTTCATCCAGCGTCTCTACACTTGTTGCCGGGACGAAGGTCGTTTTGCTGTAGAAGTCTTTATCCGGCGCTTTGCCTAGCAAATCCTGATGCAGCTTTTCCGGATTTGTAAGCGCCGCTTTCGCCTGATCGCTCACAGCCTGAACACCGCCGTCCTTACTCCGGACGACGTCATGCCCCTCAGAGAAAATTCCACGAAGCCCGTAGCTCTCCCAGACATCCCGCGGTGACATGCCAGCGTCAGACGCCATGTTGCCGACGAGTGTCTGAACGAGAGCGCTGTAGCTCTTCGCCTGGGAGTCCGGAACATCCGCCGCCTTCAGACTCTCAGTCAGCTCTTTCCCAATATCAGCAATTTCGGTTCTGAATTCCTGCGGCTTCATCTCGAATGCCGCCGTCGACTGATCCGCCGTCCCCTGGATAATCGCCCGCTCCGCCTCAATTGCCTCGTGGTATGACGGAAGCCCGGAGACGTGAGCGTGATCTGCCACGGCTTCGCCAATCTCTGAGCGGGCAACGTTCGTGACGAATTCCGAATACGGAATGCGGATCTCGTCTCCCGTCTGCTCGGCGCTCTGAAGCTGCGCCCGGGCGGATGGCGACACCTCAGCGAGTTTCTCCGCAAGCCCCTCCTGGTGGAGAGCCTCTGCGCTGATATAAATCGCGCCTTCATCCGGCTGATCTTTCACCGCTTCATCAAGGAATTCCACAGCGCTCTGGGGATCGCGGCTGAAGATCTTCGCGGTCTTCGCTACGGCAACGAGCTTTTTTACAGCCGCCGCGGACTCCGCGGCGCGTGCGGTCTCTTCCTGCGCGCCTCGGAGGGCGTGGACAGACATCGATCCAACTTCCATCGGGGCAGTTCCGAATTCCCCGGCGAACTCCGCCACAACATCGGACCAGGAAGTCACCCCGCCTTCGGAATTCACTTGCCCCAGCGCTTCGCCCGCCGCGCCCATAGCGCCTTGAAGCTGTGTCTGCAGCGCCAGTTGATTGAGCCCCGCCCGGAACGGCGTAGCGAAAGCCTTATCGTACACACGCTCCGCTGTAGGCGAGACTTTGGAAACCCAGGCGGGAGCCGCTTTCGGAAGCCTGACATACTTCGCCGCTCCGAGTGAAAGGGCATCAAGCGCCGCGACTGGCAGCGCGTGCTTCTCCGCTTTTTCACGGAGCTTCGCGAGCTCCGGATTATTTGGATTACGGAAGAAGTTATAAATTTTCTCCGGATCCCGGGCGTCGATCCCCAGATCTCCAAGACCGCTGGCGATCGTCGAATTGCGATCAAGGCCATACGAATAAAGACCACCTAAAGCCATTGGGGCCACGGGACCCGTGAGCCCGGAAACCGCAAGCCCGGCCGCCGCCGGCGCGAACTGAATCGCGGACGACGGCACGATAGCCGCGAGATTCATGAATGGGTGCTCCATGAATTTACCAACGGCTTCAGACGCCGCGCCGTGCGCCGCGTTGAATTCCTGCACGACATCAGCGTCCGGGTACATCGCGGCGAGACGATTCATTTTCGCCGCGGCTTCCGCGTAGCGCCGAAGCTCGGCCTCAGCCGTCCGGCGCTCGTACTCGGAATTCTGATCAAAAAGCCTGCGGCCAAGCGCTCCCGAAGGATCCAGCTCGTCCCCGAAAATCGCCGCGTCCGATTCGCCGGCTTTAATCCGAGCCGCAGTCCGATCCAGATAATTCAGCTGTTCATTCAGCCGGCTGATCTGGCTAATATTGCCGCCAAAGGGAAGACTGTTCGCAAGCTCCCATCCGCCGCGGGCGACAGAATTCCGGATCTGTTTCCCGAGATCATCATCCTCCGGCTTTCCCGGATCTCCGGATATCCAGTGCCAAAGTGACTCAAGCCACCCAGTGTTCGTCACGTCGTCCTTCACGAGATTCGCGAATTCTGGCGTTCCAAGGCGCCTCTGATACGCGGTTTGCGTCGCGTAATTCGCTGCCCAATCAATCACATCGGATTGCTTCTCCGCCTTGAGTTCGGGCGACACGCTCGCACCCTGGCTGATCGGGACCCCAGCCGCGCGGGCGTCCTGGTTAAACCGCGCCTGTTTCTCCGGATCAATATCTGAGACAAGCGCCTGCTGCAGCCCGTAACGAGCGCGGATGCTCTCCTGAGCGTCGAGGAAACCAAAATAATCAGACATACTCGTAAGCCCTAAAAATTAATCATCCCAGATAGAAGCAGGCGCGTTTTCCATCCACTCGGTGATCTCCCGCGCGGTTGGATGAGGCCTGCTGCCTGAGGTCGATTTCGACGCGGCCGCAGCTCGGATAGACTCTGGCACCTCTTTCCCGTCGATCTGGAATTTCAGATATGCCTGCAAAAGCTGAAGCGGCGTAAGCGTCCGCTTCTCGGACGCCGCCCGCTGATTCAGGAAATCCACCACGCCCTGGTCAAGCTCGACGCCTTTAAGACTTACCTGAGGCGTCATGCCCATCATGACCTCCTGAAAGGTCGACATGATCTGACCCTCGCTCGGCGGGTACGGATTCCCCATCCGGGTATGCTCAGACTGGACAAGCTGCTTCAAAACGCCCCACGCTGAAGTGCTCATCCACTTATTCTTCATATCGTCCTTAGTCAGCGTGAAAATGCTTCTATTTTTTGAGCTGCGCCCAAACCACCCGGCGGGGACCGTAAATTGAGTCGACGAGGCCATGTCGTTAAACAGGCTCGCGATCTCGAATTTACTTTTGATCGGGGTGCCCCGTATCTGCGCTTCACGCGATACGGCTTTCATTGCCATCGTTACGTATTGCGCCTGATCTTCTGATGAGAGACTTCCCCAAGCCCCGCCCATATAGCTCTTAAGCGAAGATTTCACGGCGTCGAAGCTCACGTAATACTCCGGGGCTATCCGCCCCGATTGGGCTTCGCTCGAAAGCTGAGCCGATTTATCAGCTGCGGCCTGCGCTTTGTACGTCGTGGTGTAATAGGTCCAGGCGACATTCTTCCGATACGACGCCGGGATCACCGAAAGCACATTTTTCAGCTCAGTCTCCGTCAGCCCCTGGAGCGCTTCCGGGGTCGAGAGATAATAAGCCGCAAGACGAAGATCCCCGCTCCCGTCCCCCTGCTCATACTTTGTTTTGAATTCCTGAAGCGCATTCTGCGTTGCCGGCGTCATCAGCGCCGTAAGCTCGGTGGGAAGCTCTTTCCCTTGAACAATCAGATCCTGGGCTTCGCCTACGAGATTCGCCTGCCGCTGTCGGTCGTCATTAATGTCCTGAGTCTGACGCGCCATAATGGCGTCCACCAGTTTCTTACGGTACTCTGGACTCTGCTGTGCCCGTGTACTGCGCCCCATCGCCCAGGCCTCAGCCTCCGCCCGCGTAAAGTACTGAGGCGAAGACATAGCATATTGAGGCGTAAAAGGATTAATCGCGTTACCCGAAGAATCCTTTCGAACCCCACTCGCGGCCGCGTTGTAGCGTTTCTGAACTTTCTCCACATAACTTTTCCCGTGGGGGCCCAGGCCGCTTACCCAGTCGCCACCACGCGTCTTGATCAGCCCGTCCACCGTACCGGCTCCCGAGTGGTACGCCGCGGTTGCTTTGACCAGATCGCCGCCGTAGTGGGAGACGAGAGAATTGAAATACGCCTCGCCAAGCTTGAGGTTGTATTCCTTATCGTTCATCAGCCGGTCTTTATCGAGCGGTACGCCAAGAGCCTTCGCCGCTTCCATCGCGGCGGGGATCGTGATCTGAGCCGCGCCGTAAGCCCAGTTGCTCTTATCCCGCGGCGTGGTGCCGTCTGAATAACGGCCGAGTTTCGGGCGTCCGTCTTTCTCAAACTGTTCGCCGCCGGATTCCTCCGGCACAATCGACGTTCTGAAATATTCAATAGACGACCCGGGCGTAATCCCCGCGTCCCGCGCCGCCGCGCTCCCCGGAATGGTGAGCCTGATCCGGTCAGCCGCCAGCTCGCGACGGGCTGCATCTTTCTCGCTCTCCAGCTGCCAGCCATCCTGGACGGTTGTGACCGCCTTATAGAGCTTGGATGACGCGCCGCCTGAGAGCTTATCCTTATAGGACTCCAGAATACCGCGCGCCATGACAGCGTACGCCGGATCCTCTTTCGAAGCGTCCAAAGCGCCCGACACCGCGCTCGCCACAACGGCGTCAACCGCTGACTGCTTCGCGTTGGCGAGTGTCACCGGATCCCAGCCATGGCGTACCGCGGTTTTCTCAAGCTGCGCCGCCGCCGTCTGCGCGTTAATTTCTATCGCCATCGGGTCTTCGTAATTCTGGCGCGCCGCCTGCATCTGGGCTTCAACCAGGCTCTTATCCACCTGATCGCTGTACGCGGAGAACTGGGATCGGACGTGCGCCGTAGAAAGCGCGTACTGCCGCATGAGAAGCGGATTCACCTTACGCATTGCCCGGGTCTTCGCGCCCGGGGTCAATCCTTCGGTGATCTGATTGAAATACCCGTGGAGATCTTCCTGGTTCTGATCCGCCAAGCCTCGGCCTTGTTCATCCGGTGCCAGCGCCGCTTCGCCCTTCCGCTTCAGATAAGCGTCCTGAAGCTCAAGCGCTTTCTTCTGCATCTGAACGTAGACATCATCCGCCCGGGTATCATCCGCCTGATTCTGGTACTTCAGCGCCGCTTTCGCCATACCCTCAGCAGACGCGGAAACCAGGGCGTCTGCCTTGGGGACAAGTCCGCTGTAATCCCGATACTGGGTGGGCGCGGTACCAGCGCCAACCACCGGGCGCTCTTTCAGATCGTAAGTTGGAACTATAGCCATACCGCTCTCCTTACTTCCCGCTTAGGCCGTACCAGGTACTCGCCACCTGAGAACCGGAATTTAATAGCGTAGAAAAGGCAGCGATATTCCACAGCCCCCTCGTACTGCTCGACATCTTGCGGTCTATCGCCGCTTCAGTCTCAAAGCCGATTTTCTGCCGCCGATAGCCCCAGGCGGCCGCAAGCGCGTTACTAAGCGCTGTGTTCTTATCAACTTCTTTCTTAAGATCCGTATCTGTATACAGCTCTGCGGCCGTTCCCGAGCCATCAACCGCGATACCGTTCGCCGCCAGAGCGGTTCGCTGACTCGCCTTGACCTGAGCCGCCTGAAGCGTGATGGCGCCAGCCTCCGCCTCTCCGGCGCGGAACGCCTGCTCTACACCCAGCTGTGACAGTCTCGCGTTGGAATCCGCAATCCGTGCCCGCTGCTTCAGGACATAACGCTGGGTTTTCCCTTTGCTCCAAACGGAATAGGTGTCGCCGATCGCTTTCCCTATCATCAGGCCGATCGCCGCGCCACCCGCCGCCCCTGCGGCTCCGCCCGCGGAGAGCCCGCCGCCCGCCTGGCTAAACTTGGATAACACACTTGCGGCCCCTGAGACGCCAGAAGAGTCGCTCTCGGGAAGCGAATAGCTATGAGTCCGCGTGGGGTAGCTGAGACCCCACGTCTGGCCATACGGAAGCTGAAAGCCCCAACTGCTGTTTGCCATAATCACAATGCCCTCATGAATAAGGGCATTGTGGGCTTAAGAAAGGCTTTCAAGTATCAGAGTTCTACATCCGCGTTAACGCCGCAGATCATGAGCGGAAGCGGATATTTCTGCGCAACATAGACCGATCCGGAGTCCGACCACCGCGGAGCAATCAGAATTTCCGCCTCTTTGCTGATGAGCGCGGGCGGCGATCCGTAAGGTTCTGTTTTTCTCTGCTTATAGGCGTGAAGGTTATCCGCGTCCGGCCCCGCCCAAATCGCTGACGACTGGTAGACACGAAGCCGGACATTCACAATGTTTTTATCATGCCCCTGCCCGTAGCCGCCGTCCTTCGTGCCAACCGCTACCGGAAGCGTCTGGGCTTCGGCAGTTATCGGCAACCCAACCGTAATCCGTGATGCCGTGATTGGAATACTGACCGAGCCGTTTTTCACCACCTGCTCAGGCATCACCTTACCGTCCGCCAGAATGGCGACGGTCTCTCCTTCCAGATGCCCAAGCCCCGAAACCGAAGATACCGCAGAACCCGAGTAGGTCAGCCCCGAATCTACATAAAACGATTTCAGAATATCCCCATAGGGCTTTTCAGCCAGCCGCTCGATATAGCGCACCGTCCGCCCGTTGATCGTCCGACGGACTGAAGCATAAAGCGCGTCATACGTCCCCTCCTGCACAGCAGCTACCGATTCAAACTCTCCATGAACCGTCGCGTGCTGGTGCCACGCACCGATCCCCTGCTCAGGCATATACGTGCACCCCAGCAGCGCCCCATTATCCAGAACCACCCAGACAATCGGGTAAGGCGCTTTCACGAGCGCCATATCTTTCACCGTCCGATTTTCAAAGAGATGCGCCGCGCGGATCGAAAGATCCCCGGTCACAAAACCCGATGCCTGCCAGTTATAACCCAGCTCACGAATATGCCCGCCGCGCGACGCCGCGTAGACGAGTGAATTATTCACAATCACCGGCTGAGCGAGTCCTGCGCCAACGTAGGACTGCGGCTTCACGCCAACGGATTTAGGGGTCAGAGCGTCCGAGTTCGCCGTGGTCACCCGGAATTCGGCAGACGGCGTAAGCAGCATAAGAGAAGTCAGCGGCACAATGTGCTCAATCCTTGACACATCAAGCGCCGCTATCCGGAACCGTATCCGATTGTCATCCTGCACCGGAATTGTGTAATGCATATCCGCTTCCGTTCCGGGGCGGGTCATCCAGACCATCTGGGGCTTCGTAAGCGTACCGGCGAAAATCCGGCGCTGCTCAAAGTAGGAAACCGCGGATGGATAGTTATTCTCTCCAAACGGTGTCTCATACCGCGGCGGCGAAATAGAAGCGTCTTCGCCGATGTTGTAATCCGTGAATGACGTATCCACCGTTTCCCCGATGTACCCATAAATACCGGAAAGCGTTTTATAAATCCTATACTTGGAAGCCCCGCTTACCGCATTCCAGGAAAGCACAATCTTGGAGGAATCCAGGTACACGTTGCCAACGACAGCGCAGGTTTTGGATGCGCTTGACTCTTTATCCCCGTCATCTGTTTCCACGATCGCCGTTACCCGATACTTGATGGTGTACATCTTTTTCTGCTCGTCAGTCGCTGTGGATGACTCGCATATGTATAACCCTGAAAGCCCAAACGGAGCGCTGATCGGCTCTCCGAAATTAATCTCTACCAGCCGCCAATCCGTCGCCCCGTAGCGCCTCAGCTCCCGCGGCGCGTACTTCGGATGCACGAGCGTAATAACGTCTGCCGACTGCGCGTAATGGATCTCGAACAAATCATCCGCCGCGTAAGGCGTGGCTATCTCATACGGGTTACCGTCGGACGCGAGAAGCGTCGCTCCTCGTGTGTGGAACCGAGCGTACTTATCACCCAGCTCAATCACCATCGTCTGATCAACGGACCACGAGAACGGAATCAGGCGACACGGCTTATCCGCGTATTTCGCCGCTCGTACAAACCCAAACCCGGGGCGATTCTCTATCGGCCCCTGCGGAAGAACCAGAAAGTTTTTACAAAGCGCGAGCCCCGTCTGATACTTCTGATCGTCAAACCGCCCGTACATTGAGGGCGACATTTCGCCACCGGTGAACGACGGCTGAAGGATTTTTATAGCCATTTATCGCTCCGCAATCCAACGCGGGAGATGCCCACGGTTAAACCGAGTCTGCGTCGCGTCCAGCGCTTTCGCTTTTGCCAGATAGAAGAGATACTGCTTCCCCATGAAGGCTTCAAGGTTAATCCCCGTTTCCCCTCGGACGACGTCGCCCGAAAGAAACGCCGCGAGAAGCCAGGAGAGCGCGAGCACAAACGGGTAGGAAAAAGAAGTCGGAAGCGGCGTGCTGGTGATATAGCGAAGCACGGGCCCCAATTCATTCGTAAGAAGCGCGAAACCCGAATCATAGGCTGTCAGCTCGTACTCCTCGTGCTGACTCAGCATCCCCTTAAAGAAAGGGCGGGGCGATCTGACGCTTGATGGCGCCATGTCAATAATTCGGTTGAAATCCGCCGGAAGCCCGTAGGCATATAACCATGCCCCTTTCTCCACCTCCCCATCCGTAAGACGCGCAAGGCGCTTCCGCCGTGTAGCGAAAGCCCACGGATGCTCCGCGAGAATACAGCCAAGCGCTACCGGATACCACCGGGCGCAGGCCTCAGCCTGCTCAGATCCTTCAGGAGGATTCAGCGATGAAATCGACGCCTTATTCGCGCAATGCGCGAGCGCCAGATTACAGATATCAACTTCGGTAGCCACGTGTTTAACCCTGCCTAAAAAAGTGGGGCGTGTTCCCACGCCCCAAAAGCCTCTAAGGTATAGCCTGCTGTGTATCCATTAACCTGAAACTATCAGGCGGAAGCCTCGGACACCGGAGCGCTCGTGATAGACGCCGCCTGAGGCGCCGGCGTATTCAGCTGACGACCCCAGACGAGGCCCGCGGATACCGTGCCGGCGGTCGGAGCGCCACCGAAATAAGCTCGGACGTAGCGCTTATGCTCAAACGGGAACGGCACTTGAACCATCGTTCCAGCCTTAGGTGCGGAGAGCGCCGCACCGATCGCGACGAGATCCGTAAAGGAAGCGCCGTCGCCGCTCTCCTGCAGCTTGAACTGAAGCGTACCGGTCACGTCGCCCGTAACGTGGAAGTATGCGGACAGGAAGCCGCTCATACCGCCCGTCGGCGAAACCTGCTCAAAGTCAATCATATTTGTCGACTCTTTGGCCGCCGTGAGCTTCTGGTTATTCGCGAAGATAAGATCATTATCAACAATCATTTCTCTGTCTCCTCTTAGGCAATGCGGGCTTCGCCAACTTCAAGCGCATCCACGCGGCGAACCGGAATACCGTCAAACGTCGTCACCTGCTTACCCGCCACATTCTCGAACGTCAGATTAACGTTCGCCTTATCACGGATCTGCTTACGAAGGAACGAACGAATCGTACGGTTACAGTAGAAAGCCGGGCGACCCATCGCCTGATTCGGCAGCAGCTCCTCAGCGTCCGTCATGAGATCAATCAGCTTCGCACCGGAAGAGGCGTCATTCTTCAGCGTATCGATATCAATATTGGCGACGCGCACGATGTAGCGCCAGTCGCGAACCACCAAGCCCACATTCCATTCGTAGTGGGTGCGGTAGCCCTGATAGTGACCGCCGTCCGGATCATTCAGCGTCACTTCGCCAAGATCCTTAGACTGGAGACCGCCAGGAAGACCCTTCGGGTACGTGCAGAACACTGTATTCGGAGACCAGCAGATCAGCCAGATCGAGGTAAGGTTCGAGCCCGAGCCGCCAGCGTCGATCACATTCACCGCGTTCTCCGGGCGAGTCTTCGACTTGTTCGAGTTCGGGATACAGAAGCGCGGCGCAAGCCCCATGATGCGAGACGGATCCTTGGTGAGATCGCCGTAGATCAGGGCGCGCTGGAAGGCCTGATTCATCGACTCAATGTAGGCCGCGTCCTCGGAAAGGCGCCACGATTCCTTATTGCCGTTGAGATCCGCGAGCTTCTTATCCACTTCGGCGTAGGCCTCCAGCATGCCGAGAGAATCGGTCACCTGCTTCGTGCGAGACTTCGACGGCTGAACCCCGTAATTCAGACGGCGCCATGCGACAGCCGGAAGACCAGCGCGAACGGTTGTCACGTTCTCCGTGATGCCGGTTGCTTCGACCATCGTCAGGTCCTGCAGCATCTCGTTTGTCTCGTTAAGCATCTCAACGATATTCGTATCAATCTTGCCATCACTCGTAAGACGCGAGGTCAGATCGGCAAGGGTCGGATTAGTATCAGACATTCACTGCTCTCCTTAGTAATTCATGTTGCTATTGGGATAAATGCGGCGCTTCGCCACCGGCGCGCCACTGCCGGCGACTCCGGTGTCCTGCGACATTGCCGTGCCGATCCGGTAAAACATTCGGATAACTTCAGGATGATTGCCAAGGCGTGTAGCCTCCAGCATTTTCTGGAGCTCAGGCGTCGAGAAATTCTTGTACGCCGATACCGCCACCGCGAGCTTCTTATCAAAGTCCGCGCCGCCAAGCTCCTTATCTGCCTTCACCTGCTCAGCCCACTCGCGGCCGTATTTCTCCGCGGACTGGTTAAGGTATCCATCCACTGTCGGGCGCAGCGCTGAAACCAGCTTCTGGGCTTTGGCCTGCGACAGCCCAAGCTCTTTCGCGACCTCGGTAAATCCGCCAAGCGACGCCGCTGGAATCGTCTTGCCGTCCCCGCCCTCAAAGTCCGCGTAGGCTTCGGGGGCGCCTTCATCCTGCGCTGCCGCTTCTTTCGGCGCCGGCTCCGGGCTCCCCGCCGGCTCAGGCGACGCCCCCGGCTCCTGAGTCTCTGCCGCCGCCGTGCTAAGGATCGACGCGGATTCCGCGGGTGGCGTAGCCGTTGCGGCTGTTTCA